>Ga0065711_1037676_pt1 | contig 19587 bp, 9 predicted proteins | sample Hoacrofraction12_FD_59098 | JGI IMG/M metagenome (GOLD analysis project Ga0065711, IMG submission 59098) | Hoatzin crop microbial communities from Cojedes, Venezuela - Epithelial fraction 12 v2 (version 2) | ecosystem: Host-associated > Birds > Digestive system > Esophagus > Crop | place...
GGCCGGGCCGAGGCGCCGGGCCGGGCGCTGCGAGCAGCCGGGGGTCTCACCACAGCGGCCGCTCCTCGGCTCCCCGCCGCGGCCGGGAGGCGCCAGGCTGTTGCCGCCCGTGACGGGAGCGTTCATCCACGCGAAGAGAAAGTCATTGCCGGCTTTGAAAGCGCAGCGCAGTTGGGGCTGCAGCTTTTCGCAGGGGAGGTAGCGGGGCAGGCGCCGTGCGATCGTGCCTTATCGGAGGGTGTGTCCTCCTCCACAGGCCCCCTGTTGCCGATCACGGCGAGCATTTATCTTCTAAGGGCTTTTCAAACAGCAGTGAATTAGTCCCCCCGAACCCACGAGCAAAGCAGGGAGCCAGAGCCCCGTGATCTCTGTAGCAAAAGAAACCGAAATTCTGTGCAGGGCCCCAAGTTAAAGCAACCTCCGGCGCGGCACATGGGAACTGCTGCAGCAGATTTAGGGGCACTTTTAAGGATGCCAGTTGAACATTATATCCTCATTATTCATATAATTAATACTGCAAACTACTACTGAATTCCCAGTGTTATTTATATAAGCATTATATTCGAGTTATTTTCTGCAGCTCTTGTCTTTTTGACATGCAATAGATTTTCTTATGGAGACTGTGGGCCTGAATCACTGAGGACCCATGGGAAAGGCAGGTTTTCAGCAGAATATGGTTGAATATTCTGGTCCCAGGATTCTATTTAACAGTGAGGTACTGTTGAACACAGCTTGAAAACTGAAAGGCAGAGATTTAAACTCCCCCACGTCAGAAAGCCTCCACAAAGTCCATTTGCTTGCTGCCAGCCACCACATCCAGCAGTTACGGATAAACCTTGACCCTGCATGCTTTTTGGTGGCTTGAAGAGCAGGGAAACAGTAAAGAACAGTCACATAAAAATCCCGTCATTAAGTTTCAGGGTTAAGATCACACACAAATGACTGGAGGTATACCTATGCTCCCTCAGTGAAACTGATTCGGGCAGATATTATGTTGATTGCACTTAGTTCATGCTTGGAAAGTTTTCTTTGCAACTACAGCAAGGAAAAGAGGGGGTTTTCAGGAAAAAGTGCCACCTTTCTTTCTCTGCAGATGGGGAAGAAGCACTCTTGGCCTCTGCAGGCAATTTAGCAAGCTCGGTATGAAGTATTGTTTGTGTCTGCTCTACTTAACAAGAGTGTTCATACTTACTCTGAGATTTTAAATCTTCAAACAACCAGACAAAGTGAAAACAGGAAGGTTAGGTGCTGTCCTTCCTTCCTGTCCTAGAAGCAGGAGATGTTCACTGAAGCCCTCTGATGCACGGAGGACACTGGACCAAAATGATGTCTTGTATTGCTGAACAAAACCAGAGTAAGAACTGAAATCAAGCTCTGGGCCACGTCTGTCTGCAGTATTTAACAGTTACCTCCCTCTCACTGAGTTTTGCACCGCTCCAGCTCGCATCTTCTGAAACCAACTTCCCATAGAGATGGCTAACTTGACACCTAAGCAGTGTGCATGCAAGCTTGTCCGTGCCATGCGGCTTGATCCCTGGCTCTCTTCTGTTTAGCAGTATAGGGCACAAAGACTCCTTTTCTGAGTGGTTGCTTTAATCGCTACACTAGTGCGGGCTGCCCCCTGCCCTACAGAAAAAGGGCCTGTAAAGAAAAGGCATTTCCTTTCAGGAGAGCGTAACCTAGAACAGGGAAAAACACTTGCAGAGCCCCAAGACAGGAGTTGAGTTTTACAACCTTCTTATCCTGGTTGTTAACCCCAGCAGATCCCTCTGTGCCCTCCTTTGGGTGAATGCCATTTTGACCTCCTTAACTTCCTCCGTGCAACACATGGGAAAACCTGTATAGGGGTTCAGGCTTATGCAGGACGAGGGCAGGAGGGAATGTTTATTCTCAGCTGTTTGACTTTTGCAGAGGGACATGAGCTCCTGCTCGCCAGAGGGAATTCCCTTGCAAAAAGCCATCAGTCTGCTCCCTTGTGAAGTGATGGAAACCACTCCCTGTCCCCCTGCTCATTAAAGATATTGTAAGGTGCCATTCCTTGAGGACTGACTGCATGTAATTGGTTTATTCTGTCTCTGCCTCCAAGGATGCTGCTCATTTTAACTTTGTTTTACCCTACTTGCTGATCTCCTGTCCTTTTAGCACAGGATAAACTTAATATTCAGGTCAAAGCAGAAGTTCACTTAGCAACACTTAGTATGTCAGGCTTTCAAGTTACTGGTTGGAGCACCCAAAAAAAAAAAAAAGGCTATGGGCAAAAAATATTCAAGACAACTTAGAAACATGGTTCCCACCTAGCTGTAGAGATCTTGCCTAGGTCTGCTCTGAAATGACTGAGCTGTAAGAGTAGCAATCCAGGGTTCATACAAGCATGCTGGCTTCCCAGGTTGTAGTTCTCACAAACCTGGCAAGTACCCACGGCCCTGCATGTGTCAGACAGCACAGCTCTACCCTCCTCGTCCCCATCAGGTACTTTGCCAGTTAAGGCTTTCTCAACCAGAAATATTTTTGGCATCTCAGCCACCAGATTTGATGATGCTAAGATCACAGCTAGTCTCTCATCACTTTGAGTGCTTCCCTTACTCCCGAATCCTCAAAACCAGTCTGGAAAACTGGTGACTGATCCCTCTGTGCATCTGTTCTGGGTAGACAAAGCGCTTTCACTACTCCCCCCCCCACCCCCCGCACTGGTCCCAAAACCAACAGTCTGAGATTTGCTCCCAATTCAAATGTAGATGCCAGGCTGATGAGTTATGGAAATGGATAACTCTGCAAAGTGCAAGAGTATTCCTCCACTTAACTCCTGCCTAGTTAGCTAAAAGGCACATGATCCATGTAAACATAGTTGCTGTCTGTTTTTAAGATCTGCAGTTTGTTCCTAGTGAGCCTGCTGGTTAATTTTCTCCACCCAGTCCAGACCGCTTAACTTATAAACTAAATTAAATAAAACTAAAATCCTGTTGGGGCTACTAATATATCATTCATTAAATGTTATGTAAAACAGCAGAGATACATATTTTCTGTTAAGCACAGACACATTACTAACTCCCTGCAGAGATCATGTGTGATATCTCTGGATGCAGGCATGCTGCCTAGATCCCCCCTGAGGACAACTCACCCGTCCTCCCCCACCAGCTGTCGGCGTGCTGGGGTTCCTCCGTCACACCTAGGCAGCTAGCTCTGGGCTGTGGATTCTGCTCTGTGGCTCCGACACTCAAAGTTAAATGGGCCTTAGTGCCCTGCCTGACACGCTGGGGAGGAGCTTGCACCCCTGGATTTCTGAGTTTCCGACTTCTTCACTCCACAAACTTAATGCAAAGTCCCTGGAGTATCATTAAACCTACACTTCCATTTGTATTTCCTCCTTCTCTGCGTTCCCCTGCAGTGGAACTGTCATGAAAAGTCAGAAACTTCAAGTGGAGCTCATCTCCATCTATTCCAGGTAACCTCTCCCATCCTGCCAAACTGCTTGGCTGTTGTAAAAGAACAAATGGAGCGATGCAGGAGTAAGGGAGAGCAGAGAAATAAAAAAAGAAAAGCATCTAAACTCTGGGCAGGAAGTTTCTGTTCTTATTTCTGAAGTGTGTTTAGCATGGAGACATATCGTACATTTAGCGCAAGTCCCCGGGACCCTAATGAGCTCCTAATGTACCCCATACTTCAAGGGTTTTCCAAAGAGGCCAGTAACTTAGCAACAGCAGCAAATCCTTGACAGGAATAATCAGTATTTGTGCTGCAGCTTTAGGCTTCCCCTCTTCTCTCCCATTAAGTGGAAGCTGGTTTTGGCTGGGATTTCTTCTCTGCTTCGTCATTGTTTTTATTCCTCTTACGGGTTTCTTCAGTGTTTTTTTCCTTTATCCTTTCTGTTCAGTAAAGGAAAAAAACCACCGTCAGTGGCTTGCAGGGAGCAGAGTTCTTGGAGCCTGGAGCGAGCAAGATTCTCCTGTGAGGAGCTTTGTCACACTGGGGAAGTGCAGAAATGGCTCTCTGGGGATGCCACAGGCAAGCCAGGGCTGGCGAAAGGAGCGATTTTCACATGACAGCAAACCAGACAGGCACCAGGGCCAGTGGTAGCTCCTCGGGGGTACCAGCTCCTACAAAGAGCTAGAAGGAAATCAGTGATGACAGTTCTCTGCTGCGTTCATGGCTCTCAGCTATGAGCAACTGAATCATTGAACTCCGAGGATATTCTCTCAAAAACACAAAGCAAATATTGTCAGCTAACTGTACTTCTTGAGGCCATGTGAGACACCAGGCTCCAGAGGAGAATGAGGTCCTTCTCAGGCAGGCTCTGCACTCTTCCCAGTGGGGTGTCACTGGGTGCTACCATGTACAAAGCATACGCCTCCCCTACCCACATCTCCTGATTTTTGCTAATTGTAGGCATACCACTGGGTTTGGAACGAGACTGCTTTCCACCTTAAGAAACGAGCATGAGCAACTGATTCATGTGTTAAGAGAGGGTCTCAGAGAACAACACATATTTGGGTGGCTCCCTGGCTTCAGAACTTCAGCATATTAGATGTTTAAGAGGACAGCCCATTTTAATATCACTAAGAAATCTCCAAAATGATAATCCGAAGTGCAAAAGTGAAATGAGTTGTCCAGTATCACAGAAGGCCTGAGAGCAGGAGACAACCTATCTCGAAATAATTTCCACATAACCTATTAACATTTCTTAATAACGACACTGTAAAAATGTGTAGGATGAACAGTCAGTTTTGAACTAAAAATCACTGAATAGCAGCTCTGGACCTTGGCTAGTATGCTTCCAGCAACCAAAGGGACAAAAACACCATTTCTGTAGGTCCATGTGTAACTAGAATTTTACAGACACAGCTTATCAACACTTTTTCCCCCCAATACTGGAAGGATGGAAAGTTGGTGATCATGAGAAACAGGATTTAACAAGGAATTCTTGACCCAGCAGTGGCCTTCGAAATGTTTAAGAATGGTCAACCCAGGCTAGGAGACCCTCTGATATAGAAAAAAAATGGCATCATATCTTCATCTCTTGCATTTATAGCAAGGGAGGTGGACTAGGTCTGTACATTCACTTTGTTAATGTTAGAGAAGTCAGAGCAACAAACAGAATTCTAACTAAAGCCAACCAGTCTTATTTACAAAATATCAACAGACTTAGATGGAAAATGAATGAACGTTTTACCAGGAGGATGCAAAGACTTTCTTTTAGTTGGCTGTCCAGGCAGTAAATTGGAAGAAAGTTTTGGGCTAACTCAGCTGAAACACTCCTGTAAAAACCCAGAATTCCTCTACATCCAAATCACGCTCACCACCATGCAGCAAAATGCCCACCCAGTGGTACACAAGCAGGCTCCACACCACACAAATCTGAAACTCGGCACAGTATAGATACACCAGTGTGCTGCTGCACTCAGCTGATAGGGTCTTCTGCACCGTGTTGTATAAACCCACTCCAACGCTGTGAAGTAACAAGACAGGTCTGAGGCAGAACAGAAGGATTGAATCTGCTATTCTAAGCAAAGTGGGTGTTCAAAATTCACCATATTATTTCAGTTACCCCAAACTGTCATCATAGACTCAAAGACAAAGGAGGAGCACATGGAAACTCTGGACTACTGGGAGAAACCTACTGGAACTCCACGAAAACCTCAATGATTTGTCCTTTCTTGTTTTTCATTACACATATGGCAAGGCAAGGCGAGCCCAGATCTGCTCACACTGTAACTTGGCCTACAGCATCAGTCAGTTAGGTCTCCACGAAGCATGAGAGAATCATTAACAGCATTACTTTCTCTCACAGCCACTGTGGCTTTACCCAACCAGAAATGTCTGCAGGAAAAATCTGAAAAACCCATTAATGGGGATAATGATGCTTACCTCCTGTACAAAATGCTTGGAGATTAATGGAGGGAAAATTCTGTTAGAGGTAAATATTTATTAAATCCTTTTAGTTTATTGTATCAAGGATCCATACTACAGCCCTTACTCTTGGACATAACTCACAATACCATTAGAGGCTAGCCTCTGTAGACTGTATAAAACAAGTCTATACCACATGGTTTAAGATCTATGGCTGTCATGTCTGTCTTACAGATAAGATGCAGACCTCCTAGCTAGTCCATGCCCACATCTTAATGAGTGGTGATCTTTTCTCACTTGCCTTTCAGAATGTGTCACTTTAAATTATGGAATGAGACAGACAAATCATACTTCTCAGGTGAAATCCAGGCCCCCTTGAAGCCAATGGCTAGATCTTTCTGATGTAAATAGGGCCAGGAATTCATTCTCTGCCTTAAATTCTCTTTGATATGAAAAAACATGGTTCAGGTTTTATTATGTCTGACTTACAAATTTGAAGGAGTCTTAAAGCTAAGTGATGGAACAGTGCTAAGAAATTATGGGGTTGTTCTCACCTGTGACTAGCTGCCCCAACTCTGGTAACCAGATAATCTGCTTATTTGACATTTCTGGGGTTTCGGCACACTCTCTCATGACAGATCTCTTCCTATTCCTTGAATAAAGCTCAGTAAAACATATGACCTTTCCAGTCTTCAGAGTTCCATTTGTATTTTTAAAATGGAAAGCAAAGCCTGGAAAAATATCTCCTGAAGAGAGAATTTTCCCATTTGGATAACACATTCCCATTTAGTGTAAAGAAAACAGGCTCAGAGGCCTATGCCTATGATTTCCAATTCAGGACAGAGTGCTGTAAAAGTGATTTCATTCCTAAATGTATAACAATCTCCCCAGAGGAATATCCTAAATCAGAAAGGACCATAGGGGATCAGTTGGCAAATCATTACCTCCTCTGGAAACTAAAGTTCACTCTCTGGTTCCTATCAAAACTGACAATGAATTCAGAAGGTTTCACCCTAGACCCTTCACAAAACCTGCTGTGCAGTTCAGCAGAAGTTTCAGTCACTAATCAGGGGGCACCCAAGACTGCAATATTAAAAGGAAAGTTGAAGTCACAACAGAAATGCCAAGGAAGAACTGGTGAGGGGAGTGGAGAGAACTGGGGGAGGAAGAATTATTAGAGTAGGACATGCCGCAGGGTCAGCGTTAAGGTGTATTTAGCAGAGCTGTATGTATGCATGAAACTTGCACTGTGCTTGCCTTTAGCCCGCAGTTGCTGTCTTTCACTTTTTATGAGCACTAGAATTCACTAAGCCCAGAGAGATAAAACTGGTGAATTAAAAAGCAGTTCTCTTTGGTTTTGAGGCAGGATATGTAACACAGGTCTTGCTGGAGCTTCATGTTTGTTGATGCTTGGGAGGCAGCCAACGATAGTCTCAGTGAGTTTCTAATATACTATCAAACTAATTACCTGCCTAATGTGAATTGAAATAGATTTCCACTTTCTTGATGTGTAGGAAGATGAGGAGGTGTGTGCAACACGGAGGAGGGCATGGGGACTACATCAGATGGGAGAGCCCTAGAAGAGAGCCCTAAATGCAAGAACCTTTAAGGGCGTCATGGGAGTCCTGAACCCAAAATAGACACCTGTTAGGTCTGCTGGTTTGGCAGCAATCAAAGATTTAAGAGTCAGACATGAAGTTCTTCTTGAATTCTCAAGTATCATGCTGCCTGAATCCAAGATTTTGCTTAAGGACCACACCTTTGGCATTAATCTTGTATTTAGATACGTGACTCTAAATTCCTTAGATTCTAATGCTCTTACAGTAAGACACTTCTGAAAACAGGAGTTATATCAATAAAGTGGATCATTGTTGCAATTAGTTTCACTGGAAGACAATTGAAACAGAATGTAACATCAAATCTCCATCTGCTCACTGCAAACAGCTAAGCCAGTCCTAAAACAAAACTAAATATAAATACCTGCTTATAGGCTCAGGCAGCCTTGATTACAAAGAGGGTGGAGGGGAGGTGGGAAAAAAGGCAGAGTAGAACATACTCTTGAAGCTCCATGAGCTCCTCTCTTCATCCTGGCTTGTTTTCCAAAGCATATTCTTGAGATGAGAAGGGCTATTTTCCATTTTGTTGCTTCGTGATTAAGTGGACCAAGTGCCTTTGCTCTCATTGGTTAATTAAAAATACTTGCTACGTAGATGTAACTTTTTCCAGTCCCTTGCTTCTTTGCAAATAAAAAATCTATTTTGGCTTCCCTGCACTGACCCTTTAATTGAACTAACATGGGTTTTGTTGCTGTTCTTTGTTTTTAAATAAGCAATTTTGTACTTGCAGATTTTAATTTCCCACATGGCAAAACACTTCTGAATATTGCCAAATCCCAGGCACTGAGGCTAGAGAAAGTACATCTCTGCTTTCCCATACCAAATAAAAAAAAAAGTGATCATCAAGCATCCCTGCTGACCAACCCTTTGCCATGACATTTGGTTGGTTTCACGTGAGAGATCATCTTGATGTGCTATGCTAATCTTGTCATTAATTCCATTATTAAAGTTATAGAGACATGAGATTAGGAACCTGTTACCTGCATAAAGCCCAGATGATTTCTCTCTCTCAAAACACAGAGAAGAATCTTGCTGTACATACGCAGGCTATTTATACTAGGCTTGTGGAATTCTACTGAACACTCACTGGAAGAACAGTCCTTTATTGACAGAGTATTAGATGGAGGATTTTTGGCTGTGTATTATCTTCACCACTATGGTGCAGAGGGAGAAATCTCTGAGACCTAAGCTGGCAATTTTTTTAATGACAGTTTTATGTGTTTATTACTCTTGTTTTTTTGCCAGGTTTGTTAGGCAGGGAGTAGGTAACAACTTGCAATCTTGTCCATTGGCATGTATACATACATTAATGGGCCAGATGGAGCTGCAGTGATTTTAGCAGCTGAGGGTCTGGACTATTATGTTTATACAGGTCAGGGGAGAGGGGGAACAGACAACTAATTTAATACAACTTTAGAGCCACAGTCTTAGCTAAATTGGACATCGGATTCAAAGTAAAGAAGAAAGAGAAAATCTGGCTCCTTTTCTTGGCTCTGTTACTGATTTAGTTTGTAACTGTGAGCAAGTCTATTTACCCCATCTGCAACATGATCACAATGTTTCTCCCTGTCTCTGTACAGAGTTCTGAGATGGAAGTGCATAAATCAGATGGACATGTGCAAAGTCTAGTTTAAATAAAACAATAAACCAACAACCCAAGAAATGCCAGTAAAAACTGGGCAATATTGCCTTAATTATCTACTTGTGCATGCCTTTTTTTACTGCCTTAAACAACCAGTAGGAATAATTCTCAAATTTGTCTGACTTTTTTTTCCTAAAGCTTCAGATGTGTAAGCTGCCCCTTGCATGGGTTTCTTTTTTATGTTTGACAGTTGTGCTTATTTTATTACTCTTGTAGACTTGCCTGTAATAATTGACCAATTTTAACAGTAAATTACCTTCTCTTTAAGGTATGTACGGTAATAATTTTGCCTGCACTGTGCATTATATTTTAAACAAAAGATTTAGGTTTCTTATTTTTCCCTTGAGATTATAAATACTTCTGAATAGCAATGTATTACTGTAGAATTTCACAATAGTAATTTATTACTGTAGAATTTCACCAGCTATTTGCTAGAGCAACAGACGCGCAGAGTTGCATTAAGTGTGCGTGGTTTCTGACATCATGCCAACCTTTTTGTGCAGAAGCATAAACTAATTTGAGGCTTACTTGTAATTTGTTATCAAACTGTATCAATAAACTGTAGTTACTCTATGCATGTGATACGTCCAAACCAAAGCAAAACACCATCAATTATTTCTTTTTAAATTGCTAGCAATATTCTGTTGCTTTGTGTCTCCTGGATCATAGCTTTCAACCCTGTTACTCAATACACACTGCCCAATTCATCTGCAATCACAGGTTTCCAAAATCTTTTACCTTTTCCCTTATTGCTACTCTCAACAAAAGAATAAAATTTCATCCCAAACTTGTCCTTGCTTCTGTCCCCGGTCCCCAGTCCTCTTGACATTGCGGGGGTTAGAAAGAGAGACGGAGAGAGAGAGAGGTGGTCCTTCTGTACTACAGATTGCAACCAATAAGCCTATGACAAATTTGAAGTAGCCTGAAATAATGTGTGCACATTGCATGAAAAACTGATTATCTTTATGACAATTTTCTGAATGTGTATGTTGATTTAACTTAGACACTGCTGTTTCCAGGAAGGGAAAAGTAATGCAGCAGATGAGGTGACTTAACCTCAAATACTAAAGGATTATGCAAGGACCGTTACGCTTGGTCCCGGCTGACCCCAACTCATGCTGGTCCTAGCGAATTTCTTTAAGAATAATAAAATCTTTAGCACTGAAAGATCCATTACAGCAAACGCAAAATGCAGTTCACCAAAAAGAGGAAGACAATTTTCTTGATAAAAGGAACAGACTCTAGAATCTGTGAAAAAATAGGCCTAAGTCCCCTCTATAAAACATGTGATTTCAGGTTACACAGATGTACAGATAAAAAGCTCAAAAATTGTATTTTTTTCTCAAAATATTTTGTTTAGTTGCATAAATGCACAGCATTTTTGCTTGAAGAGGCAATGACGTAACTATGGACAGAAGAGAGTCCTGAAACTCCCTGGGTTTTCCAAACAATCATTGCTTAAATGAAGGACACAATAGCCCAGGGCCTGCTTTAATAGTGGTAAAATCAGCATTAAGGTTGATATGTGAAATTTGAGACTGGACAAGCGCCAGAGAGATCAGAAACAGAAGCAAAACTCAACAAGTATTAGAAGAACACCAGTCATACCCAGACAATTTTCCAGCCTCTTGAACAGCAGTCTCTTCTGCCATGAAGCGCTGTGCTAAATCAGAGAATTCCAATGCATTTAATTGTATTAAATGCTTGTAGCGAAATTACAGTGGAATACATATACGAAGAACATTGCCAACGCACGGGGCCATACTTCTTGAAACCAAAGGCCATGAGTAATATGGACATCAACGTGAGCAAGACTTTCCCTACGTCTGTAATGAGATCATTTTGTAATTTATCTGCAAAACTCCATATGCGTTAGCACATCCACACTTTTGACTATAATGGCCATTATAATATCTCTTCATCTATGATGCATTGTTCAGATACTTTTCTCAAAAGCAACCTTCATTAAGCTCTATTTGTCTGAAATAACCAGAATACTGAACAGCTGCAAGATCCTACACGTTTTTCTTACGTTGAGTTATTTGAGAACTGATATGTTATTATACTGTCTTTAAGGGCTTTATTGTAATGCATGTGTACAGGGAAGGAGAGTTAAAACTAAATATTCATTTTTAATTTGGGGATTTCATCTAAGCTAAGCTGTAAAGTATTAAAGATGGGCAAATGCTGCTATTTCCTTCAGTGACCATTTATGTGGATGTAATTTATATACTTGTGGTTTTATATGTATGAGTGGTGGGTGACATGAGCACTCTAGCAGGAAAACAAGAACCAAAGAAATCCTGAGAAGACTATAAGGTTCATAAAAAAAAAAACCAAAACAAAACAGAAAACAAAACAACAAACCCAAAAAACAGTCCTTTACTTTATTTTTTACCCTCTTGATACTTTTGTAGCTGCCTCCCTTGACTCCGTGTTGTGCAAACTGCATTCATTCTGTGTCCTTATCAGATGCCAGATGCATTATATTGCCACTTAGTGTTTCCTGACCAAGTTAAAACAACATATCACCAGTAAATGGGATTTCAGAAAACAAAGGCTCGTACAAACAAGTTATTCTGACCTCCAAAGGTGCCCTTGAAACTGCTACACTTCTAGCCCTTGTTACTACATTACTCAGACTTACACCCTTGGAAAATCAAGGCAAGTCTTCTTCGGTTACTGCCATGCCGTGTGGCAAAAAGCATGAAGTGGAAAAGTCTTCCACAGATCTGATGGTCTTAGCCACCCTAGTACTTGCCATTCTCCTTGCATTTGTTAGTACAGCTTTGGAGAAACAGATTCAGTTCACACTTCCCTCCTGAATCTTCAATATTTATTTTGATTCTTTATGTTAATAAATAAATAAAACCGAGAGCCTTAGCTGCAGTATAAAACCGCACAATTCACTGCTGCGGTATAGAATTGATAGACTAGATATTTCTCATTTATTAGCTTCATTCCTTTGCCTGGTCTCCTACAGTAATGTTATTATTTCCCATGAGGGTCACATGAGATTTTTCTCTTGCTTGCTTTGTACGTGTCTTTGTGTGTGTTTATTTATTTAATAGGCATTTTCCTCCTTTATCTGCTACTTATTTAAAGCTTTCACTACACCCATTTGATCTGAATACATTGGCTACAAGTGGCCTGTTTGCAACCAGGTCTGCTCTTAATGGTGTATTTACACCAGGTTTTCACACAATACCAAAGAGATCCATAACCAAAGTGATTTAGAAGATGATTTCCATGCTCCTTTCCCCAGAACTGTTCTCCCTTTATCAACAAGGAGGAAATGACACTGAAGGGAAAGGATTTGCTTGCAACTCTGCTGTAAAAGCACTTTTCTTCAAAGCAGTCTCTCCAAGGGGCAAAAATTAAACCGGGTTCTCAGAACAGGTACTTATTTTAAAAACGGGCCTTTCTGGCTCCTGTCAGAAACATGGCACTTGTTCATGGACTGTCTTTATGATGTACAGCCCCCTCCCTCACCTAGCCTACTCTCAGGAAACATGGACACCTTGCGACCAGCAGCTCTTCTCTCTCCTGGCTCTGTCCTGGAGGGCAATGGGGCAACTCCCATCCATCCCACATCCCTGCTCCCAATGTGGGGGGCTAGGATGCAGTCCCAGTGGCACAGCACAGTACTTGACCAAAACCTGGCATTGCAGATACTGGAATGCCACCAGCCTTTCCAAACCTAGCATTGTGACACGACTGTGGTGGCAGGAAATCACTGACAAATCTGTTTAGGGACACCACTGATCAGGAGACTGCCCATAGGGCATGTCAAGTGCTGCAGGGCAGCATTTCAAGGAGTCCAAGTGAAGACTCCAGTGTTCGCTCTGCTAGCAAAAATTCATCACCTTTTGCCCTCTGCAGTGCATCACTATGAACATGAGCACAACAGACAACACCAAATTAAAGTCTTTATTTAGTTTTGTTTGACGTAATGGCCGTGGGGTGCAAATAGGTTTAGAGATTTTTATAGAATTAACGCATCCTCACACAGTTCTGTAAACTGGCATATAAATGCAGCGAAGGCCTCTATGACCCAGCCAACTTAACCATCACAGCAAAACACCTGCTTAGATACCACTCTGCCTTATGTGGCTGAAGACTCAGTTTTGACAGGACTTAAAGCAGTGCTGTCTGGAAAGCTTTTATAGCAGAATCTTTGCTCCAACCTTGCTGAAAAGGTCAAGCACTTTTTCTTTACCTCCTTGCCTTTCAGAAGCACTCAGGTCTAAACAACAGAGAACTCCATTTTGACTTTCTACTTGCCTCATTTAGTAATATCACACCTTTTGTCAACTCAGGAAATTCTTTGGATTTTAATAATGAAGGAGGACTTGAAAACAAAAGCTAGCCTCAGCCCTGAATGCAACCAAGATATTCTCAAGGGAATCTTCTATACCTTTTAATCTAGGAGATGAAAATATGATAGATACCAGCCTAACAGTATTTCAAAGGAAATAACCAGTCTAAAGAACGCTTGCCCTCTTTCCCATTTCACAGGAAGTGTTCAGTCAGTCAAAAATAACATTTACTGTTTATGCATGATCCCAGCAAGAGCTCCAAACTTCACCCCTCCTCCACCTGAGAGCCGCTGGCCCAAGTCAGCTGCTCTAGGAAAAGCAGGCAGCTGGTCATCTCATCGTAGTTGGAAATTTCAGCAAAGATGCCCAGATGGAGCTGCTACCCTCTATGCACAGTTCTCCGCAGCACGTGGCAATCAAGACTGGCTTCTTCTGGTTATGGTCTGCAAACCGTCACACAGCAACCACCAGCCAGGCATCATCCCCCTGCCTCACAGGTCAGGAAGAAGAGAAGTGCTTAGAGCATGGAAAATGTATGGGCACCTAACTTCTTCTTAGATGCCTGACATCCGTTAGCATCACCTGGTAACTTTGCAGGTTGTAGGAACCTAGAAAGCCTGCTTCTGAGGGACTTTATCAGTAACTGTCAATATACTCTGAAAGGAAAGGTAAGCTCACTTCCGAGAGTCACCTCTGACAATTTTTTCCCACTCCAGGTTTGAACAGGTTACCTGCAGGAAAATCTAAGCAGTCTATTTTCAGTCTCCTGACACATGTAGCTCTTTACCTGCTTCTTCTACCAACAGATTATATTATAGTCTTTACATATCTTGAAGTCTTTTAGAAATAACGGAAAGGAAACACAAGTTAGACACATTTTGCCAGGTTTGTAGGAAAAGATTTCCTTCACTGCAATTCCTGTAATAAACTTCATTTTCTTCAGTAACACTGCTGTTGAACACTATTTCTCAATGTGGCCAAGGGCCCTCCCTAATTACAAAGCTGCTCTTCAGCTCCTCAGAGCTCTCCCTTTCCGCCCCTAGGAAGGGATTATCAGCAATTCATGGAAAGAAAATGCACCCCATACATCCTCACTATTTACTTAGCTCTTTACCAACCGTTTGCATATCCAACTTTGCATGTGACATACTAGATAACAGAGGCAACCCAGAAGGCAAGAGCATACATAGTATTTGTTGGCACATTGTCTTTTATTTCCTTTAGCCAAAAATCTCCTGAGGCAGGTGTATGGCATATTAGAGATAGCTTTACACAAAGAGCCTTTCTTTCAGAGGGAGCTTCTTTGAGCCTGTCTTGCAGTTCACATTGCAGACCGGATCAGAAGATGTTTTCCTCCATTTTAATAGAGAAATCTGAGACAGATTGTATCAGGGAAGAAAGAGAGTAAAAGAAAGACTGAGAGGTTACTTGGCAATTAGGCAATCTTGATTATTTCCTTCTTGTCTTGCTAAATCTTTCAGCTGGCTATTGGGTGGAAATTATTTTCTATTCTATTTGACACTGGCTTCACAGCTAATTTGGTTTCTGTCTATCTGCCTAATCCATTTTATCTATCAGTTCTAATTTCACCCTATCCCCATTTTTATTTGCTTGCTTTCTTCACCCATAAGTGTAAAGAACAACAATGATCTTTTCTCCTTATATGGTGCAAAAAAAAGAGAGCGTGTTTTTTCAGGTGAGAGGTATAAGAACAAAGGTCCCACCGTGGGGAGGTCACACAAAGATGCAGGTGCCACCTTTGGTGGGACAAGGATTTAGTAACGCTTTCTTCACGCACCAGAGAACTCCAGTATACAGATCCAAGTCACTGGGACTGCTCTGTGATCTGTGTCACTCTACCTAATCAAGCATCTAATGCAGCTACATACGGAATGGATACAGTCTCACAGAGAAGTTAGTAGTTCTCTCAGGATTTTGAACATCAGACCAAAGCCTTTGAAATGGGCCATGTGTCTGAGGGACAGCTGGAGAAGAGAGTGGCAGATAATGGTAATGTGTCCCTTGATAGCCGTTTTCCTGAGCAGGTTTGCTGCCAAGTTCTCAACCAATGGGCGCTTCTTCAGTTGTGAGGGCTTACTACCAGATATGGGAACTGCAGTCCCCACGGTGTATCCACGACAAAAACATGAATCGCAGCGTGGGCAATTCAGGCATCTGGACAAATATTTCCCACCATCACAGGCAAAGTATTCTTGCCAACACACCCACTGGACTTGGTTTCTTTGTAGAAGCCATCTCTATACTATCTTGGTCTATACCTTAAAAGAAGCATCAAGCTTCAGGGCAGAAATGTTTCAAGTACTTAGCCAAAACTCTGTTGTGACTAATAGCTTGCTTTTACGTGGCCTTGGAAATCCTGTGGCTTGCAATGTGCATGGGAGCCAGGTTCACAGGGCTCTTATTTCACATCTGCTACTGCTGCAGTGCATCTGCCATACAAAACCAACTATATACAATCACTTCCTCCCTTTGGTGTGAGAAGCAACCTGAGGTCCTCCGTCTGAAAGGGGTAGAAGCACAAGGGATTACATTAAGGGTTTGATTCATGATTAAGTAAGCCTTGAGACTCATCTGGGAATTTTGCCAGACAACTTTATGCATTAGAACAGGGACTTTGAGAAACACTTTTATGGTGTCACCCTGAAAACTAGAGGCATCTCCAGGATGCAGGCTCCCAGAGCAGGAGCTTTTCTTCTGTAGAATGACCTCTTTCATATAATAATAGCTAGCCACTGGTAGAGACACTTACATGGATCAGACAACCGAAAAAGCAAGAAGATTGATATCATGGCAAATCAACAAATGGTTACAGGACTGGTGCCACAGCCAGGGGTTTGGCTACTTTAACCATGGGACTCACTTTGAGAAACCTGGTCTACTGGGGGCTGATGGGATCCATCTGTCAGAGATGCCACTGCCAGCAATAGATGCCCAGAGCCTGGAGAAGGATCACAGGTAAGCAGGAGAGCACCTGAAAAGCAGCACAAATTCTACTGGGTCTGATGGGGTCCATCCGTCAGAGAAGGGGAACAGCATCTTCAGTCATAGGCTTGCCAAGCTGGTGAAGAGGCCCTTAAATGAAAGTTGCTGGAGAAGGGGAACCTCAGTTCACCCCACTCCTACTAGTTTGCTGCCACTGCCAGCAATAGCTGCTCAGAGCCTGGAGAAGTATCACAGGTCAGCAGGAGAGCACCTGAAGAGCAGCACAAAGGAACTTCAGCCAGTAAGTCAGCTCCATCAGGGTCCCAACTTAAATGCCTCTATGCAAACACATGCAGCATGGGGTACAAGAGGAGTTAAGAGACATGCTCATGCCTGCAGGACTATGATCTTATTGGTGTCACAGAGACGTGGCTGCATGGTTCCTAGGACTGGAGTGTTGGAATGGAAGGATGCAGGCTCTTTTGGAAGGCCAGGCAGGCAGACAAGAAGGGCCTGTTGCATTCTGTGTCAATGACCAGCTGGAGTGCACGGAGCTCTGCCTGTAGATGGATGAGGAGCCAACCAAGAGCTTATGGGACAGGATTAAACGGAGGGCAGGGACAGGTGACATTATAATGGGGGTCTGCTACAGGCCATCCAACCAGGAAGACTGAGTGGATGAAGCCCTTAATAGAGAGACAGGAGCAGCCTCATGTTCACAAGCCCTGGTCCTCACGGGGAACTTCAACCACCCCAATATCTGTTGGAAGGACAATACAGCAGGGCATAAGAAATCCAGGAGGTGCCTGGAATGCATTGGTGATAACTTCCTTCTCCAAGTGATAGAGAAATCAATGAGGAGACGTGCTATGCTGGACCTTGTTCTCACCAACAAGGAGGGGCTGGTGGGGAATGCGAAGCTCAAGGGTAGCCTTGGCTGTAGTGACCGTGAAATGGTGGAGTTCAAGATCCTTAGGGCAGTGAGGAGGGCGCACAGCAAGTTCACTACCCTGGAATTCAGGAGAGCAGACTTCGGCCTTTTCAGGGATCTGCTTAGTAAAGTACCATGGGATAAAGCCCTGGAGGAAAGAGGGGCCCAAAAAAGCTGGTTAATATTCGAGGATCACCTTCTCCAAGCTCAGGAGCGATGCATCCCAACAAAAAGAAATTCAGGCAAAACCTCCAGGAGGCCTGCATGGATGAACAAGGAGCTCCTGGCCAAACTCAAGGATGAAAAGGAAGCCTACAGAGGGTGGAAGCTAGGACAGGTAGCCTGGGAGGAATACAGAGAAATTGTCTGGGCAGCCAGCTAAAGCCCCGGTAGAATGAAATCTGGCCAGGGATGTCAAGGGCAATAAGAAGAGCTTCTATAGGTACATCAGTGATAAAAGGAAGGCTAGGGAAAATGTGGGCCCTCTCTGGAAGGAAACAGGAGACCTGGCTACCTGCGATATGGACAAGGCTGAGGTACTCAGTGACTTCTTTGCCTCAGTCTTCACCTGCAAGTGCTCCTGCCACACCGTCCAAGTCGCAGAAGGCAAAGGGAGGGACTGAGAGAATGAAGAACCAACCACTGTAAGAGAAAATCAGGTTCGAGCCCACTTAAGGAACCTGAAGGTGCACTAGTCTACGGGGCCTCATAAGATGCAACTGCGGGTCCTGAGGGAACTGATGGATGAAGTTGCTAAGCCACTATCCATCATATTTGAGAAGTCATGGCAGTCCAGTGAAGCTCTCACTGACTGGAAAAGGAGAAACATAACACCAATTTTTAAAAAGGGTAAAAAAAAACACCTGGGGAACTACAGGTCAGTCAGTCTCACCTCTGTGCCCAGCAGGATCATGGAGCAGATCCTCCTGGAAACTCTGCTAAAGCACATGGAAAATAAGGAGGTGATTGGTGCCAGCCAACGTGGCTTCACTAGAGGAAATCATGCCTGACAAATTTGGTAGCCTTCTATGACAGGGCTACTGCATTCGTGGATAAGGGAAGCGCAACCGATGTCATCTACCTGGACTTCAGCAAAGCATTTGACACTGTCCCACAGGACATTCTTGTCTCTAAATTGGAGAGACACGGATTTGATGGATGGACCACTTGGTGGATAAGGAATTGGCTGGGTAGTTGCATTGAAAGGGTTGTGGCCAACAGCTCAATGTCCAAGTGGAGACCAGTGACAAGTGGCATTCCTCAGGGATTGGTACTGGGACCGGTGCTGTTTAACATCTTTGTTGGCAACATGGACAGTCGGACTGAGTGCACCCTCAGCAAGTTTGCTGACAACACCAAGCTGGGTGGTGCAGTTCACACGCTGGAGGGAAGGGATGCCATCCAGAGGGACCTTGACAAGTTTGAGAGGTGGGTCCGTATGGCCCTCATGAAGTTCAACAAGGCTAAGCGCAAGGTCCTGCACATGGGTCAGGGCAACCCCAAGCACCAGTACAGGCTGGGCAGACAATGGATTGGGAGGAGCCCTGAGGTTCTAGAAGGACCTGGGGGTACTGGTTGATGAGAAGCTCAGCATGACCCGGCAGTGTGCACTCACAAGGCCAACCGTATCCTCAGTTGCATCAAAAGCAGTGTGGCCAGCAGGTTGACTGAGGTGATTCCCCACTCTGGTGAGACCATACCTGGAATCCTGCATCCAGCTCTGGAGCCTTCAGCGCAGGAAAGACATGGACTTGTTGGAGTGGGTCCAGAGGAGGGTCACAAAAATGATCCAAGGGCTGGAAAACCTTTCCTGTGAGGAAAGGCTGAGAGAGATGGGGTTGTTCATCCTGCACAAGAGTGGTGTTGTTCAGCCTGCAGAAGAGCAGACTCCAAGGAGACCATGCAGCAGCCTTCCAGTACCTGAAGGGGGCCTACAGGAAAGCTGGAAAGGGACTTTTTACAAGGACTTGTAGTGATAGGACAAGGGGTAATGGCTTTAAACTAAAAGAGGACAGATTTAGGCTAGATATAAGAAATATATTCTTTATTATGAAGGTGGTGAGGCACTGGAACAGGTTGCCCAGAGAATCACAGAATCACAGAATCACAGAATGGTCGGGCTTGGAAGGGACCTCTGTGGGTCATCTAGTCCAACCCCCCTGCCAAAGCAGGCTGCAGAGGACCTTGTCCAGGCCGGTCTTGAATATCTCCAGAGAAGGAGACTCCACAACCTCCCTGGGCAGCCTGTTCCAGGGCTCCGTCACCCTCAGAGGGAAGAAATTCTTCCTCATG
>Ga0065711_1037677_pt1 | contig 19585 bp, 22 predicted proteins | sample Hoacrofraction12_FD_59098 | JGI IMG/M metagenome (GOLD analysis project Ga0065711, IMG submission 59098) | Hoatzin crop microbial communities from Cojedes, Venezuela - Epithelial fraction 12 v2 (version 2) | ecosystem: Host-associated > Birds > Digestive system > Esophagus > Crop | place...
GCGCCTCGAGCAGTTCTACTACACCTCGAGCAGCTCCGCTACCTTGAGCAGCTCCGTTACACCTCAAGCAGCTCCGCTACACCTCGAGCAGCTCTACTACACCTCCAGCAGCTCTACTACACCTCGAGAAGCTCCGTTACACCTCAAGCAACTCTGCTACCTCGAGCAGCTCTACTGCGCCTCGAGCAGTTCTACTACACCTCGAGCAGCTCCGCTACCTTGAGCAGCTCCGTTACACCTCAAGCAGCTCCGCTACACCTCGAGCAGCTCTACTACGCCTCAAGCAGCTCCGCTACACCTCGAGCAGCTCCGTTACACCTCAAGCAACTCTGCTACCTTGAGCAGCTCTACTGCGCCTCGAGCAGTTCTACTACACCTCGAGCAGCTCCGCTACCTTGAGCAGCTCCGCTACCTCAAGCAGCTCCGTTACACCTTGAGCAGCTCCGCTACACCTCAAGCAGATCTGCTACCTTGAGCAGCTCCGTTACACCTCGAGCAGCTCCGCTACACCTCGAGCAGCTCTACTACGCCTCCAGCAGCTCTACTACGCCTCGAGAAGCTCCGTTACACCTCAAGAAACTCTGCTACCTCGAGCAGCTCTACTGCGCCTCGAGCAGTTCTACTACACCTTGAGCAGCTCCGCTACCTCGAGCAGCTCCGTTACACCTCGAGCAGCTCCGCTACACCTCGAGCAGCTCTACTACGCCTCAAGCAGCTCCGCTACACCTCGAGCAGCTCTACTACGCCTCCAGCAGCTCTACAATGCCTCGAGAAGCTCCGTTACACCTCAAGAAACTCTGCTACCTCGAGCAGCTCTACTGCGCCTCGAGCAGTTCTACTACACCTCGAGCAGCTCCGCTACACCTCGAGCAGCTCCGCTACCTCGAGCAGCTCCGTTACACCTTGAGCAGCTCCGCTCCACTTTGAGCAGCTCTGCTACCTTGAGCAGCTCTACTGCACCTCGAGCAGTTCTACTACACCTTGAGCAGCTCCGCTACCTCAAGCAGCTCCGTTACACCTTGAGCAGCTCCGCTCCACCTCGAGCAGTTCTACTACGCCTCAAGCAGCTCCGCTACACCTCAAGCAGCTCCGCTACACCTCAAGCAGCTCTACTACGCCTCAAGCAGCTCCGTTACACCTCAAGCAGCTCTGCTACCTCGAGCAGCTCTACTGCACCTCGAGCAGTTCTACTACACCTTGAGCAGCTCCGCTACCTCAAGCAGCTCCGTTACACCTTGAGCAGCTCTGCTACACCTCGAGCAGCTCTACTACGCCTCCAGCAGCCCTACTATGCCTCGAGCAGTTCTACTACACCTCGAGCAGCTCCGTTACACCTCGAGCAGCTCCGCTACCTTGAGCAGCTCCGTTACACCTTGAGCAGCTCCGCTCCACCTCGAGCAGCTCCATTACACCTCGAGCAGCTCCGCTCCACCTCGAGCAGCTCTGCTACCTCGAGCAGCTCCATTACACCTCGAGCAGCTCCGCTCCACCTCGAGCAGCTCCGTTACACCTCGAGCAGCTCCGTTCCACCTCGAGCAGCTGGCCCACGGACGAGGCGCTTCCCTCGGCGCGGCGCGGCTCGGCAGCGGTTTCCTGACGTTACCGACGCGAAACTCTCCCTGCACATCTGCCGGCGCGGGAGCTGACCCTGCAGCATCGCCTTTTCCGGCCGCGTCCGCTGTCCCTCGCGGCACCGACCCGATGGAGGTGAGAAAACGGGTTCCCCAGCGCTCACACCCGCGGGAAAACCGCACGCTGGGCTGCTCTCCTGTGCATTTCCCATGGGATTTTGTGCCAGAGAAAGCTCTGGCCAGGATAAGGCCCCACCTGAGATCCAGGCTGGCTTCAGGGAGGAGGAGGAGGAGGGTGGGCGCGGGGCAGCACAGAGGACCGAGGTGGAAGATCCAGGCAGGAGCCAAGCCCGGAGGCTCAGGAGCTGTTTGGGGAGGACGGCTCTCCCCAGCACAGCCTGCCACTACCCACTCCTCCTTCCGAACCCCCCCGGCTCCTCCGGCTTCTCCCGGGGCTGCAGGGAGCAGCCCGGACCCCCTGGCGCGGGGAGCTTTGGGTGAACACGTACCCCAATGGGAGCATCACCTCTGTGCCACCCCTGCGCCCTCCCTTCTCCTCCCCGCACGAGGAGCAGCCGGGCCCCGCTCTCACCGCCCTGCCCGCAGGACTCGGCTGCCTCCAGCTCCCGACGCCGCGATTTTCCAGCCGCTCTCCGCTCCGGCATCCCACCCCGCCGGCACCCTGCCTTCACCCGGCCCAGCCTCCGACTCCCGAGCCCCCAGCAGGTCGTTTCTCTTGGTTTAAACTCCTGCTCGTGAGTACAACATTTCTGATAATAATCATCATAATCATCATAATTAGTACTAAAAACAGTATTTACAACAAGCTCCAGGTCAGAATTACACACCAAGCAAACACTCAGCACCACAGAGAGTAGGACGGGGTTAATATCTCGCAGGTACCTTCTCAGATCCCACCAACGCGGGACACAGACATTTGACAGTTTCAACCATTTCTTACACACAAACATTTCATTTAAATTACTTTTAAATTATTTTTTTTTTTAAACTTTTTAAAATTTCTGGTCACTATATGGATGAGGTGATGCTGGCGGTGATGCCGCGCTCTACACAGATGCTTACCTAAGACAGCTGCTACTATAAACTGATCATTAGCTACTGTTAAGAAATTCAACCCTCAGTTTCCTTCCCTTTTCCCTCTTTGCTCTAAATCTTATTTTCTTTGTTGTCACTGACAGCGCTGGGGCTTTCTAACAGTCCTGTCCCCCCCCCGGCCCAGGTGGAGGGGTGTGGGGGTAAGGTAGCCCTTGCTCTCGGGAGCAGAGTCCCCCAACATCAACCCGTGGCCATCAAGGGATCCCTCCCGGCTCCGGCTGGGACTTCTGGGGAGATCGGCAAAGAGCCCCGGGATTTCAGCTCCAGCAGCTGCTGCTCTTTGGCTTTCCGTGGGGTTTCTGCCACCGCCTGATGCTTGCCCCTGGCCGTGATCAATTCTTTACCTAATTAGAACACAGGGCAGGCAGAAAACTTCAGCTTCTGACAAGACTCGGTGATGATTTCTTTTTCAGAGGGGAGGAGAGGCGAGGGTTGTCGCCTCTCGTTGTTCCCCGTGCAAACCCTCAGCTGCTCTAGGTCCTGGTGGCTGCCCGGCAGCGCGGTGCAGAGCACGGTCCCGGGGAGCCCCAGCCCGGGCTGTGCCCGTGCCCCCGCCTGCACCCCCTCTGTGCTGGACTTCTTCCCCAAAGCCCACCGCAGGAGCCCCTCCTCCCACCCACAGGACGGCTCTCCGGAGGCACAGCGTGCAGAGGACAGCGCCAATTACTGCTAATTAAACATCTCAGTGCCTTGGCCGCCCCTTGGGTTTCTTCTGGGCTCGGGGAGGGCAGCCAGGACGGAGGGGCTGTCGCCAGGCGGAGGGGAGCGGTGCCTGGGGGTAAAAACCCCCAGACCCAGGCACCCCGTGCCGTGCCCCGACACGCTGTGCCGCTCGGTTAAAAAAAGAACCACCCAGTAATCTCCAAGCAGTGGACAGGGGGGACCTCTTGTTACCTTCTGCCTCTAATGAGAGCAGCTTCCACCATCTCCCCTGAACAACCTCGCCGCGGGACCGCGCTCCCGCCGGGCTGAGGCCCCGGCACCGTGCCCCGCCGCTTGCCCGACAGCGGCCGCTCCTGCTCTCCGGGTGTGACATCTCCACTCCGTTTCTGAAGGCAGAGGCAGAGCTGGGGCACGGTGAGCGGGTCGCTGGGTCTCGGTCCCTCGCGCTGCGCAGCGGCTGCCTGGACCTCGGCTACCCCCGTGAGCCCTGGCTCTAGAAGACTACGAAGCGCGTGGGCTTTGACAGTCACCTATTTAGATCAGATGTTATTGCCAGGCTTGCACGTCCTCTGCTCATCCCTACCTCCAGCGAGAGACAACTTTTTCTTAAAAACAGGCCCTGAAAAGCTAAAGCTAGACGAGGAATGAGCATGGGGGCATCTCTTCACCCTGACTGCAGACTTGCTCCCTGCTCAGCTCCCTCTCGTCGCTCTGGAAATCCCAGGGTGCTGCCCGCGAGCCAGAGCTCCGGGGCTCCTCCAACGATCTCTGATCTCGGTGTCTGCCCTGCGCTGGCACCGAAGAGTCACGTCCATCCTCAGGAAGAGGGAAGGATGGTTATTCTGTTCACTCAAAGGCGATTTCGCAGCCGTGCGCTGTCTCTGTTGGATTTGCTTTCCCACTGGAGCGCAATCTCGTGTTTTGGGAGCGCTGGAGAGCCCGCAGGCTGCGCGCCCTCTCCCCGGGCTCCCACGGAGCCGGGGACGCAGTCGCTCTCTGCGGTTCTCCCGGGCTGCTCGGCCGAGGCCCCTCGGTCCCCGCTGTCACGGCGAGAGGGCGGCTCAGCCCAGGGGCTCCTCCGGCCCGCGGCCAGCCAGGGCGTCAGGCAGTGCCTGCTGTGACGGGGACCCTCCGGGATGGGCACCCAGCACCAAGCTCTGGGTGGAGACCCTCACCTCCTCTCACGCGGGCTATCAAAGGATCACCCAGCGATGAGGACTTCGGGTCACTGCCTGCCTGGGCTGGCTCTGGGGACAGCCAGGGGATGGGGGGTCTGCACGGCACGGCTCCGGAGCCATCCCTCGCTCTCGTTCCTCTCTCCTACCGCTGGCAAACTCGGGGCTGTTCCCTGTTCCACCTCGGACACAGAAATTATCACTTCCTTCCCGTTATTCTGAAACTGATATCAGGCTCAGAGCAAACATCAAGAGGAGTAAAAGCCCCAGATGAGAAATCCGTATCTCCGTGACACTGCTGGTTGAATTTATTAATATCTTAATTTTTTTTTTTACATTAGTTTAAGAAATATTTTTTTTTTTTAAAAAAAGGACAAAACCCTCCAAAGAAGCTGTCTGATTGACTGATCGATTCTCTATTTCATGTGCACTAGTTGCTATTCTGCTCAGAGGTCCCTAGGATCTGTGAATCCCCACAAGTACTGACGATTAAGGATGCAGAGAGAGAGAAGCGTGTAGCTGGGGGACGAACACCAGGGGAGGGGGGGGATGGAGAACCAAATGTCGCGTCTAGACAAACAAAATCAAACGTGTTGGTTGGGCGATTGGTTGGTTTGTTAACAGGAATCAGGTGCTAGATGTGTAGAAAAGCCCTTTATCCAGAGATCTCCTCCCGCTGTTCCTTGTTCCTGCGAACTTCAGCTGCGTGCAGTTCCTGCAAAGACGGGAGAGACGACACCAGGCTAACTCTTTCTGCTCTTGCAGTCTCTATTTCCCTTCTCTCCTGCACGCAGAATTTGCACCAGGCAAAAAGAAAAAAGCGACCAGGTTCCCACGTGACAGCAGATTATGCCTGCAAGGAGCGCAGCGTCTCTCTGCGGGAGCCTGGGGCTGATGCAAACCTACAGCGAACGCGTCCACGGCTCCCCTCGTCTGCAAAGCCCTTCGGCCACGCAGCCCCCAGAGGCGGAGTGGGCCTGATCCTGTGCCTCTGAGCTTGCACTTACCAAGATCAGCCAGGCGGTATTTTCTGTATTGACCTTGAAGGACACATCCCCCCTCCTCGTGCTGCTCCGGAGCGGAGCTGCTCCACAGCCCGCTTTCCACCAGCAACGAAACGCCCGCTCCCCTGCGCCCATCGCTCTGAGACGACCATGAGGGTGGTGAAACACTGGCCCAGGCTGCCCAGAGAAGCTGTGGCTGCCCCCTCCCTGGCAGTGCTCAAGGCCAGGCTGGATGGAGCTCTGAGCACCCTGGGCTGGTGGGAGATGTCCATGCTTATGGCAGGGGTGGTGGAACCAGATGATCTTTATGGTCCTTTCCAACCCAAACCATTCTCTGATTCTATGACCCCACAGGGACCAGACCCCAAACCCCACCATGGTCATCGGCACCCAGCCCTCCCGCGGGGCATCGCACTCGCCTTCTCGCGGAGCCGCTCCCTCAAGGCGGCGAGATGTGCTTCACGGATCTCCCTGCTCAGCTCCATCTTGTAGTTGAGCTTCTCCTCGGCCAGGCGGCTGAAGTTGTTGTTCTCCTCCAGCGCCTTGTGCAGCACCTCCCGCTCGTGTTCCCGCTTCTCCGCCAGCTGCTTCAGCACCTGCGCCTCCTGGGTCTGCCGAGGCAAGGCATTGGGAGAGGTCTGAGGCAACCGAAGAGGCTCTTCCAGCCTTCAACTCCCCAGAGAGGCTTTCTGAGCATCTCCTTTACTCAGACCCACGGAGCCACCCTCCTCCATCCCACAACGCTCTTGCTTGGAAGACACTTTGACACCTTTTTCCTGCTCTGGGGCAATGTCTGCTGGGTCCGGTGCTCCAGGCGATGCGACGCTGTGCCCGCCGGCTCAGCAAAACCGAGGTGACATGCGTGTGGGCACAGAGTCCCCTCTCTGAGTGTCACCTCAGTCTTTGAGTTATTTCATCTTGCTCTCCTCTCACCCACCAGGTCTGGAGTTTAAGTCTGGTGTGTGACCAACTGCTACATCTCCTGCAGCACGAGCTGGCAAGACCCAACCTCCCCGGCAGGCCGCAGGCAGGAGGTCCAGGAGGACCCCATACTGCATGGCTTTAAGAACAGGAGGATGATGATGATCATCAAGTCCCATTCCCTGCCTAAACCAGGCTGCAGCACCTCACTCCGTGACTCCCACGTCTCACCTGAAGATTTATAGTGGAATATAACGCGAAGTGTAAACCTGCTGTTCCCAGCCATTTCAGATTGCTCCTGCTAAGCCAGTTTTAGGGTTTGGTGCAATTAGTACCCAGCACAGAAAGTCAGTGCTTCTACAGGACATCTTGTTACCTTCCTCCTCTCTTCTGCAGCCTCCAGCCTCCTCTGCAGCTCCTCCAGGGACAGGTCCTTCTTCTTGGGGGGGGAGGAAAGGATCGGGCTCTCAGGAGATAAATCTGACGGGGACTTCAGGATCACTTCGAAGCTCTGGCCTGATGCCCTCTTATCCAGCTGCTTCACCTCCATATCTTTGGGGGGGGAAAGAAATGCCAGAGGCTCTGTGGACCTGTGACACTCAGGAGACCATTCACCTGCAGGCACCGAGCTCTTCACGTGGGAATTAGGGTGTTCCCATGTCCTGACCTGGGTGATGCTGTTCTATCTCCAAAATTTCCCAATTAGTGAGCAGCTTCATCCCCCCCAATCAATGCAATTAGTTCAAATTCACAACATTACTACAGAAAGTTCACGTTGCTGTTAACATCTCGTGTCTCACCCCAGTACGAAGCGGACAGCCTCTGCAAACAGTTTCTTTCTGGGAAAATGTGGGTTAGATGAGTAAAATAAACTGTGAAAGGAGACTAAACCGAGAGCCCCGGGCTGGGGCACGGGTTGCTGCTCCGGGACGGGACAGCCCCGCGCTGCCGAGCTCCGCGCTGCCCGCAGCAGCAGCGTGCAAGCGATGCCGTCGCCGCCGCGGGAGCTGGGTACCTACCTCCGTACTGGTAGATGGTGTTCGGGTGGGGCTGGGTGTGGAAACAGGAACAGATGAGGGAGAGCAGAGACAGCTCCTTCATTTTCTCCTTGTAGGCTGAAAAATAAGAAGCAGCAATGAGAAGAGAATCTAACAGCAATGGCAGCTCTCTTGCATGGAGAAAAGCAGCAAGTAGACACAAGGAAATGCATTTGCAACTACCAGACTCCACGGAGGCTTTTCCAGGCCACCACAGCTTGCCAGAAGGTCCCCGAGGAGCATCTGTTCTCGAGCAGACTCCATTAGCTGCCGGTGCAGTGAGTGTCACGGGCAGACAGACAGTAGGAATTTACCACACCCAGAGGTGTGAGTTTCTGGGCAGGATTTTCCCTCCAAAGGAGCGAAACGCTGCAGCCCGTGTGTTTAACAACGTCGGGGCAGCTGCCCAGACCCTTTCCCACTCCGCTTCCAGCCTCCGAGGTAAAATGACGCCCATCCACAGCAGGAAACATCGCTCAACCCCTGGCAAGTTCCTGACACTTCACAATTCAACATTTCTGGCATCAGGGTGAAGAGGCAAGATGCAGTCAGCTACGTGGAGAGCAGAGGGACATTTGAGCGAAGACACGGTTCAGGGGTGCTGCTAACGGGGGGAAGTGCTGCAACCCGACTTCCCGAGGTAGCTACTTCCCCGCAGAAGCAGCTTTGGGAGGCTGTAAGTGGATTCTGTCACCACCTTGGCCCACCCAGGCAGAGGTTGCTACCGGTCTGCCATCACAGTAAATGCTGTCCCCTGCAAAGGACAGGGAAATACAGAATTCCTTCGAGCTCTGCTGCTGCGAGCCCCCCGGTTTGCTCAGTGTTCCTGTGACGGGAGGACACATCGCAGCGTCCTGAGCCATCACCAGCGCACGGGGCACTGCCCGAATGGCAGCAGCACCCACAGCTTGCAGTGGGTCTGTTTCTGGGGCAGTTGTCACCTATATTTTTGGAGTTTAGCACATTTAAGACAGCAAACTGTTAGCACACGCTTGACAAAGAACCTCAGAATAGAAGAGGGACCTGAAAACAGAGAGGTGCTCTGTCAGGCTGTCGGGTTCTTCATCACGTCAGTGTAACCCTCGCAGCATGGCTGCTATGTCGCAGGTCAGCAGCTGACGGCTCTGCGGTGGGTGCTGCTGTCTCACAGATGCTACCAGGCTCTGCCCTGGAGTGGCTGCTCACGGGACACCCAGGCACACAGGGACAGAGTCGTCATGGCTGCGTGTCCTGCCAAACCTGCCCTGAGCCTCCCCGTGCTGCCCGTCCTCCTGCCTCCACCACAGGGCACAGCCATTCTGGTGCCCAGCCTTGGCTCTGCCTCTGGATTTCCCACATGTCCTTGTGCTTCTGGTCTTGGTCTCCCTTACTGAGCTCCTGTTCCGATCTCCAGCCAGAGGGGAATCTGCAACCTGGCTGCCAAAGCCACCTTCATAGCAAGACTCTCCACCAGGCCAGGAAAGGGAAATCTCCAGAACTTTGTGATATGCAGAGCCATTAGACGCCAAACAATTTTGAAAAAAGTGTCACCCCGTGTACCGCACGCCCTCAGGAACACCTTTCAGATCTTCTCCTCTGCCTTCCCGCAGCTACTCGGGTGGGAAAACAGTGGTTTCATCTGCCTACTTCACACTTGCACTTATTTTTCCTCCTAGGTACAGAACTTCATCCTAATTAACACCCTCCTTCTGCTAACCCACAGTCCCCAAAGCTCAGATCTTTATTGAACATTTTCCAGTTTGCTCCACATTCTGATTTTAATACCCTGCCCAGTCTTGCTGTCAAATGTAAACCAGATAGGAACAGTTTACCTCAGCAGTGCCAGCCACAGAGCAGAGCATCTTTGATTTTGTTCTTAATGAAAAAAGTCTTTGGAAAGCCTCTCAGAGTGCCGTATCGTGCCAGAAGTCACGGCGTGCGGCAGTGAGCTAATGCATCTCATAATGTGCCGTCCGGAGCCCAGAGGAGGGCCCGCTGGGCTAAATGAGAGCCATTATCATTTAATAGAAACAAACCACGCACCGAGGTCTTTGCTCTACCATTATCTCCAGTCCTGGGTGAAACCAAGACATTAAGCAGATGTGCCACATCCCTGACCCACTCGTTTAGTTGTCTCCTAGCACTTGTTACGAGCACAGTGCTTTGTGTTTCATTATTTGAACCTCAGCAGGTCTCCCCAGTACCAGTTTCATGGTCCTCTGCGTAGACGAGTGTATGCTGCAGTCCCTGCCTTTCAAGAGGTCTGTCGTAGGGATTTCTGCAGCTGCCTCCATTCCATCGGGATCTTCCCTGCCCCACTTTCCCTTCTGTAGAGCAAACTGACCGTCCCTCTCCGTCAATTAAAATGAAAAGGAGCGAGAGGACAAAAGGACACCGCTTCACTGGGCTGCGGCAGGGCTTTAATGAGCAATGGAAGTGCTGTGCCTCCTTCTCCGGCACTGGAGCCTGCAGCTGCACCCCGGCGCCAGCCATCAGATGCCATCAGCAGCATGTGGGCACACGGGGCGGGGGAGCGGGGCTGGGCGCTGCCGGGGCCCTGGAGACCGGCAGGAAAGAGCCCGGAGACCCCCGACCAGCCGGGCAGCCCTCACGGCCGCGGAAACCCACTCCAGCCTCCCGCTGCCGGTGGGGGAGACGGGGAAAGCAGTGGGAGCGGCGGCAGCGGGTCGAGACCCCCGGCCAGTCCTGGGGAGATCCACTCAGCCCCCGAGCTGCCCCTCCGGCCCCACCGCCCCGGAGGGTCCCCCAGCCCTGGAGCCACCCCTTCGGCCTCACCGCCCCAGGGAACCCCGACCCTGGAGCTGCCCCTTCAGCCCCACCGCCCCGGGGACACCTGGTGTGGAGCTGCCCCTCCCGTCCCACCGCCCCGGGGGGTCCCCCGACCCTGGAGCTGCCTCTTCGGCCCCACCACCCCGGGGACACCTGGTGTGGAGCTGCCCCTTCGGCCCCACCGCCCCGGGGTCCCCCAGCCCTGGAGCTGCCCCTCCGGCCCCACCTCCCCGGGGAACCCCGGCCCTGGAGCTGCCCCTCCGGCCCCACCGCCCCGGGGACGCCCAGTCTGGAGCTGCCCCTTCGGCCCCACCGCCCCGGGGACCCCCGGCCCTGGAGCTGCCCCTCCGGCCCCACCACCCCGGTGGGACCCCCGGCCCTGGAGCTGCCCCTCCGGCCCCACCGCCCCGGGGACCCCCGGCTCTGAAGCTGCCCCTCCCGTCCCACCGTCCCGGTGGGACCCCGGCCCTGGAGCTGCCCCTTCGGCCCCACCGCCCCGGGGACCCCCGGCCTGGAGCTGTCCCTCCGGCCCCACCGCCCCGGGGACCCCCAGCCCTGGAGCTGTCCCTTCAGCACCACCCCCGGTGGGACCCCGGAGCTGTCCCTTCAGCACCACCTCCCCGGGGACCCCCCAAGCTGCACCAAGGCCGGGGGCTTCAGCATGAAGAGGGGGAAGGTTCGAGCCCTGAAGAAATCACCCCGGATCCACACCCCGAGAAATAACTGGACCCCTGAAAGCCCCCTGGCCTCTGCTCAGCGGTTACACCCGTGGGACGCAGAAGCATCCACAGTGATGCCCTTGTCCTCACATGCTTTCGATCTGACATGTTCCGTGACAAAAAACAGGGGATACGCGTGTCCAATGCACCATTTGTAGGCTAAAATAAGAAAAGGCATCCTGTGAGGAGAGGCAGATCCTCTGAGTTGGTAAATAAACGAAGAAACATAACCTCTGGGTCACCATTTAGGAGACTGTGCCAACAAAGATCAAACCCAAGATCGGCTGAAGCAAGACTGCATCTCAACCACAGCTGCATCAGAAAGGGCATGCTTAAAACCCCCAAGAGTGAAAGATCAGCACGGCAAACCTCAGCACTAAATTGTATTTTGGAAGTATCCGCTCTCACATTTGCCAATAACTACACGGTTTGAGGACATATTTATGCCAGCAAACAAAACCCTAGGACAAACTCCTAGACAAAAGCCCCAAATCCAGTAGACAAAATCCATATTTATGCCAGTAGACAAAATCCAAGGTAAGATAGCTGGCTGGCCAGAATATGACATGGCCAACAAGTCCCTTCCAGGAAAGACTGTACGTCTTCCAGTGCACAAATGTACATATTTTAAGAACAATTAGACAGGAAATGGTGGACTTTTAATTTAAGCATCTATTTGCACCTTTTACTTCTGCCAAGTTAGTAAAAATAAATTCAGCTTCCACTGAGCAAACGTCGTAGATGTGTATAAATTCGTACGGCTACCTGACTCAGTTCCCAGGGGACTTCATGCCAAAGCACCCTCAGAGGTGCATCAAGAGCTTGGTCTCACTGACGGGCAGAGGATTAGGACAGGCTGCTCACTCAGGTATGAATTACTGATATTTTACATTTCTTTTTAGGCAAACGCTGCAAGGGAAGGAGCAGTAGCAAGTTCATTCACTCTGGCGTGGTCTTCATCACTACGTCGCAACACTTCGGCGCTTTCATATCAGAATTGGGTTGAAACATTGCAAATAGCTGAGTGGTGTAAATTCAGAAGTGAATAAACTGTAGAAGGTGTAGAAAGCATATCAGAGTCCCACCCCGGGAAGTGGGGTAAGCTTGTATTTTGTTGGCTTCGTGGGACTCTGGGCAGTGATGAAGCTACAATCCTATCTAAAAAGGTGCAGACAGTTCCTCCACATTTCTGAATCTGACCTTTAACAGCACAGTCGGATCCTGCTCTGTTTATGTTCCATTGCACACCCCATGCCACAATTAATAGTTATTGAATTTTTTTCATCTAACTTTTCTCTGCACTGTATATATTACGTGGGCAAAATTACTTTCTCCCAGTTGCAAGGAGAAGAAGTGAGATCGCCTGGGCCTTCACCAAGCCATCACGAGGGTGAGGGGGCTCTTGGCTTGCTTTCTCCCCAGCGACTCGTTGCCTGTGCTCCCTCTAGTGCTGTGCAGCACAGCCTGTGTTTCCACTCCCCAGCTGCTTCGCCCGAGCGCTGTACACTGCATTTATCCATGTCAAGTGTTTATCTCCGAGTCAACCCCCGGAGACACCATCCAGCTGCTCCCCGGCGGCTGCGGTGCAGGAGATGGAGGAACGGCTGGGAATGGTGCAGCGCACGAGCAACAGGAACCTCTTCCCGCTCATGATGTGCCTGCCCAGCGGGGCTCACCACTATTATTCATTAAAAAGTTCTGTTCTCTGCTTCCTAACCAGATAAAATTAAACCGCAGACCTTTTGAGCAGCTTGTCTTTTTGTTCGGTGTTTAATGACATCCAGCAAACCAGAGTGAGGCCATTCAGGCACAACACCGATACAGAGTCACTCGTAATGAACCAGAGGCACAGCAAGACTAATTTATGTGAATTCAGGCAATTTAAATGGATGAGACTGGATGTGCTATGTCTGATAGCAAGGTCAAAGGAAGGTTATTATGAAAAAAAATAATTTGGTTTGCAAAGATAACTTTGGAGAAGTAAAAATTGCTTCCATGAAGAATATTTAATCATGAAAAAATGAGAACTGTCCAATTATAGATGTAACTAAAGCACAAACAGAAGGTAGAGAAGCCAGAGAGACAAGGAACCGAGTCCTTCAGCACAAAGACTGCAATGCCACACATAGAACAAAAGCAACCACAGTCCTTCATAAGCCTTGAGAGTACAACACTCTGTAGACATTCTCACCTGCTATGAATATTATCATTAAAATAATGGCCAGACCTTCACTCCAGCCTAACTCACATCTTCTTGTTCCCCAGCTTCCAAAAAGAGGTCAGCAGGAGAGCTCACACAACCAGCAAACACTGGCTTCAGACCAGCGGTTGTACCCCGCGCTGATGCCGTACACCATCTCAGCTGCCCACTGTGAGGTTTGAGGCCCAGAAGTTACTGCGGGTTCATGTGGAGTCATCCATGAGAACAGGCAGACGTGAGGGTTACTCTGCCTTCTGTTGGACATCTGCTAAACTATCACCCAGGAACGGTTTCCAATCACCGGGCGCCTTCCCCCCAGGTTTCATTTGCAGCTCATGAACGCCATGTCAACCCCTGTTATGCACAGCCAACGGATCAGCAAATCACTCGAGCTGCAGTGCTGAACGCCTGGGCTGCCCTCAGGGAAATAACCAGGGAAATGTCCTCTTCTGCGGGCTCAGCGAGAGGGAAAGGCCCAAGCTGTGCAGCAGAGAGCCGGCAGCCCGGGCTGGGCGGGTGACTGGTTGTCGGGAAGGAGAGAAGCATGGCCTGGGTTGCTTGATAAAGCAGAGGAAGGAGCCAAATGGAGGCAGCTGTCCCAGAGGCTTTGGGGAGTTGGGGCAAACACAGGTTCAGACGGTCAGGTCTGGGTGAGACAAAGAGCTACAAAGGAGCTGGTCCCCAGGCAGCAGTTGAGCAGACAAAGAGAGGAGTCCAGTGCCATGATGTGCCAGGTACAGGCAAGCTGTGTGACCACAGACAGTCATTTGGTCTCTTTGGCTCTTGGATTCCTTTCCATTAACTGATGATTATCATACTTGCCCCTTATACAGTGGTGTTGTTTGGATAAACGCACTCAGAGAATGTAAGATTCTCTAGTACGGCACTAAACGTGCAGAGGTGCCTTGAAAGAATAAAAGGATTGTTTGGAAATATGCTGAGCAGCTCTTCACCCGTTGGGATGTGCCAAAGTGCTACAACACACACACATGGCCTTTGGTTGCTCTCTAGCTCAATTGCATTTGTAATTTCACAGGCAAAAATTTGACCATCGGTTCAACTCCCCTCTAGACAGGAGAAAAATGTAAGCTCACACCTGGGAGAATCAAGCCCACATCAGTAGGGCAGCTGGGAGGGACTGGGCAGGCATCTTTCTGCCAGTTAATTTAGGACTATAGAAGTTTTGGTGAGCTTCAGGTCCCTCCAAGTATTTTCATCAAGAATCCTCAGCCCCGTTCACCCTAAGAAAGCTTGAAGTTGCAACCCATCCTCCCGCCCACACCGCTGTCCCAAAGGCCTCATCCGCAGCCTTCCAGCTGCCACATCAGAGCACCACATCTCAGCTTCTCCTTCGCAGGAGGAGCATCTGTTCATCTGACAAAACAACGCATTCACCAGATCCGAACCACCACTGATAGGCTCCAAGAAAGGGCTCTTTTCAGATATCTAAAGGATCCTCATAGAGTCTACATGGTGCCATCAAAGAATATATGATTTATATTTTAGAAAGAACAAATATTTTCCAAGGATTTAGATCCCTCATTTGGATACAGTGGGTAAAAAAAAAGAAAAACCTACAAAATTTTCTTTTGGCTTGTAAAACTGAAGTCCCAATACAATTACCATAAATTTCTAAGGCCATACAGACTCCATCAGCACCTGAAGAAAAAGAAAATAGTGCTTTCTTGAGAACAGAGAGAGATGGAGATCTTGATAGAAAGGACTCTGACTCTCCAGCATGGGCAGTAGAAGTGTCAGGATGGGACAATACCATATGGTGTCCACCAATACCTCCAGAAAAGGGATTAAGGGGATAACCCAGACCTACATAAAGTCACACTGCTCTGAAATTTTGGTGTAGGAGGGGAACAACCTCGGGATCTGTCAAGGCACATTCACCATGCCCAGTCATGAGGCCGGGAATGACAAGCTGGTGTTTCCTCTTGGCTCCACCTTCTCAGACAGGCGAACGACGGAGAAAAGCCCATCAGGCTGTCACCTTACTGCATCATTTCGTAATCTCATCTCTCTTTATTCAACCCAGATGCCTACAAATGGCGGGGAAAGTCGTACAGTCCTGCAGAGTCCAGCCCGACACCTCTCCTGCGGTCCACCAAAGCACAAAGCTCGGTGCAGATGCTGGGGGGAGGAGGTGCGAGGGCTCTGCCCCTGCAAGATCTGCCCGGCGGCATGGCCAGCACCGCAGCTGAGCCTGCACTGAGCATGTGCCGCCGCGTCCTCTGCTCTAGCACCGAACACGACCGACACCGCGGCCAGGAGAAAACGCCTGAGGTGGCGGGGAGAAAAGAGAGAGGGCTGCTGGGCTCGGGGGGAAGCAAACTCCCTTTCTTTTCATCCCCGGCATTTGTTTGTGTGTTTAAACCCCCCCCCCTGAAAATCTCCCCAAGGGGGATAAACCCCCAGACATCAGCTGCAGGCAATTGCAGCTGCTCTCCCTTCAGCAAGGATTTGCTTTTGCTGCAGATAAAGCAGAAAATAATGAAGAAAGCGAACAAGACTGTTTCCTTAATTTAAGGATTTGCTTGCCTTTTCGCCTGCCGTTCCAGGCTATTCTCCTTTCCTGCTATAGGTGCTATAGGCGACGGGGAGCTGCTCCCTGCAAAGGCAGCTGGGCGAGGCTCAGCCCCACTCCCTTCCTCAGCAAACATTTCCCTATTCTCTTTCCTCCTGCCACAGCACCGGTTTCCCATGACTTTCTACTCCTTGAAATTGTTTCTCTACTCGACCTGAGCCCCGAGGAAGCGCAGTTTATCTAAAGCACACGCTTATTCACGATCCTAAGTCTCCTTTGGCAGTAAAACTGCATCGTCGGGAAGCAGAAACATGCCATCGGCGTGGGGTGGGTTGGGAGGGTGAGAATGCACCAAACGGAAAACGCATGTTACGCCTATGCGTGTTTCAGCCGCCGCCTCGTCCATCTCAAGTTCGATGCAACCTTGGGTTAGATGGCTGGTAAGCCCGAGCCGTCCCTCCCACCCCCCCTCTGCTCTGTTGGGGAGGAAGGCAGATGGGTGGCACCTCCCGAGCGTGCGCTGCCGCACACGGTCGTTGAGACAGGGATACTCACAGAAATACATACAATAGCTGGGGATTTTCTACCATAGAGACACAATTTTTCAATGCTGCTTTACCGTCTTTAATTGCATGCAAAGCCCACTCGGGATCAGCTGCACCCTTACACCCCCACCCCCCCCGTCACCCCACCCCTGCTGTCTCTCTGTCCCTCTCTCCTCTGCCTTTCCTGGTCTTTTAGAAGGAGAAAGGAATAGAAGACTCGCAGCAGGAGACAGGGGCAAAGGCCAGTGGAAGAAGCAAGGAGTGTTGCCTCGTCTCCTTCTGGCTGGTTCCCTGTGGGGGGGGCACAAAGCACTGCCTGCTTTTCCTTTTTGTCTGCTGTTCCCGTTCAGCCCTGCATCCTCCAGGATTTAGCTCCCCCCACCCAAGCCCCTCTTTATGCACTGCAGAACTGCAAGAGAAAACTTGTTTTTTTTTCAGGGAAAAAGACCCTCTAAACACGCCCACTGTTCATTGTACCATTTCAGGCTTTTCTTCTCCTTCACCCGCGTTTCAGCCACCCGAATCCCTCCTCCCCAGTTAAACGGGGCAAGGCACCTCTTTCGGAAACAGCTGGACCGAAGAGGCACAGCACCCTCGGGGCAGACTGCCGCCCTGCAGCCGAGCCCAGCGCCGGGCTCCCGGGCAGCCGCCCTGTGATGCCCGATTGCTGCAGGAGGGAGGAAGGGCTTCCCTTGCAGCATTTGCTCTCACCCAACGCCATCAGAGGACCGCTCCCCTCAGCATCTGCTAAGGAAGCAATGCGAGCTGCGGAAGAAATCTAGGGATGGGAAGCCCTGAGAACATGCAGAAACCCACCCAGGTTTTTCTGCCTGGGTCTGGGGGGATTTTCTAGGTTACCATCAGTCTCTTGCCCGTGTCATTAAGGCAATACCTGATCTTCACGAAACAAAATGTAATTGCCGATTTCTCTGCATCCAGCTACAAAGCGTGCAGATTTTTTCTTAGGGGAAAAAAAAAAGCGCTGTATCATGTTACAAAAATAATAATTAATTGGCAGGCAGCAGCATCTTCGTATGGCACAATGTAACGCCAGCAATATTTTAAATTGGCAAGATTAGCACATGTGTATTCATATTAAAATAAAAAGCCCACCTGCTGTCTTGCATCAGAGGGGTGTGTGCACAGGGGAGGAAGGGGAACAATGCTGCCACACCAGCTGCCTCCTCATCAGAGAACCCCCCCGAAACCCACGCAAAAAAAAAAAAATCCTCAGAATAATGATAAAAAAAATAAAACCTGATGGTTCATTGATGGCAAACCCCACTTTCCCCCCCCCCCAAAAAGCTGCCTGTCCTACCTGAGACGGTGCTGGCCATGCTGCTGCGGCGGGAGCGGAGCGGGTGCTGGGTGCTGCGGGAGCGCAGGGAGCTGCGGAGGTGCTGCAATGCTGCGGGGAGGGAGGACTGACTCAGCTGGAGGGGGCTGCAGCCATCCGCGGCGGGGAGAGGCTGGAGAGCCCAGAGAAAGGGAAGGGGTGGAAAGAAAAAGAAGGGTCACTAGTTCAGAATATTAATCAGCGTATCAGGCCTCCTTTCCTGGGTGGTTTTGACGGCAGATCCCTCCCAGGCAAGACTGCCTGCCAGAAACACAGACCCACGGCGGGGGGGGCGAGGAGACACACCCAGCCTGGCTCTGGCAAAAGATGGTTTTTCCTCCTCTTCCTCCCTTTCTTGTCTGCTCTAGATGGGCTGAACTGCTTTTGCCATTGCTGAAAGCAGAAATAAGCAAATTCATTGATTTTTTGGTTTTTTTTTAAACTATCCATTCCAAGGCAGCGCCCACCCGCAGGGCCAGGTCTGGGGTCCGGCTTAGCTCGGCTGAGGTGTAAAAACCCAAACCCCAGACCTTCCCGCAGCTGCAGGCAGACAGCGAAGGCAGGAGGTGTCCCAGACAGGCTCAGCATTTCTAGGCATGGGGGTTTTTTGCCCCAGCACTGGGGCACAAAAGGGGCTGCGGTTGCAGGGGAAATTGCTGCAGCAGGAGACGAAGGGCAGAACGGAGCCTTTGGATTTCAGTGGGACTTCTCTGGGTTTCTCCCCCCGCCCCAGGCATCACGACCTCTTTTCTTTTCCTTTTCTGCTCAGTTTTCTGTCATTCCTATCATTTCCATTTGTGGCTGTTGCTAGGGGCCAGTGCATCTGTGCTTTTCGAGTATCACACACACATTTGGGGCCGAGGAACCCCCCCAGTGCCCATCGCCAGCTGCAGCTGTCGAGCATGGCTGCCCAAACCCCACCTCGGGGCCTGCGGCTGCGATCCTGTGTGAGCCCGTCCGATCTCCCCAGGCTCGGGGCCCCTCGTGCCAGACGTTCTCCTGCCGGCTGCACATCCCCTCCGGCTGAAAACCCCCCACATCCCCCAGCACGCTGCAATGCAGACACTCCCAAACCATCCCAGCAGCTGCAGGGAACCACAGGCTGTTCGAGCGCTGCCGGCGCTCCGGCTTGGCCAGGGGCAGAACCCACAGGCAGCGCCTACTGAATTCAGTTAAGAAGACAGAGATTTCCCTTTTTTCCTAATTTTTTCCCCAATCTCCAAGTGTCCTAGTCCCTCAACACTGTATGTAAAGAGAAAAAAAATATTCTAGAAAATAACTCTGACTCAGAGTAATATTAACACTATCCACAAATTTTGAATGTGTTTGGAACAGGAGCTTTTTTATTATGGTTAACTGCTCCCTGTTCTGTCCCAGGCTTGTTTTGTAGTTGCAACCCCCTCTACTTTCTCCTTGGGTTGAATCTCCACGACTTTTTAGGTTCTCTTGAAGCCAGCAGGCTGAACTGTAGGTGTTTCAGAAACACACCGCCCATTAACAGATGAAGGCACCCGAGTGCTGGAATAATTTCCGCTCTCTGTTCAGGATAAGCTTGGGCTTTGACTTACTCAGCAGACCTGAGAGGGTCTGTCCACCTCTCACAGCATTCTGGAGCTTCCAGGCAGAAATCCGGTATGCTTTTTATTCCTTTTATTTAGAAAACGGTACAGAATGCTTCCAAGGTGCCACGGCACGTGTCCCAGTGCAATACACTGTGTGACAAATGGAGAGCAATGATTTATGTGGCGACGCCGCACACCATACGCTGTAGCTCCAGTATTGTTCACACTTTCTAGATAACCTGTCCCATAAGTAACACTCATGCAGATAATTCTGGATCTGTCTGTAATGCTGGGCGTTAAACCTTCCTTATTTTATACATAACTACCTTTTCAAGTTCTCCTTGATTTTCACCAGGGAGCACCAGAAGGCACTGGGGATTTTTTTCCAAGATGGGGGATTAGGGAAAATTGTGGAGTATTTGGCGAATGTGTCC
>Ga0065711_1009492_pt1 | contig 19584 bp, 15 predicted proteins | sample Hoacrofraction12_FD_59098 | JGI IMG/M metagenome (GOLD analysis project Ga0065711, IMG submission 59098) | Hoatzin crop microbial communities from Cojedes, Venezuela - Epithelial fraction 12 v2 (version 2) | ecosystem: Host-associated > Birds > Digestive system > Esophagus > Crop | place...
GAGGCCCCAGCAATGATCCGAGGGCTGGAACCCCTCTGCTGGGAGGAAAGGCTGGGAGAGCTGGGGCTGCTCAGCCTGGAGAAGAGAAGGCTGTGGGGAGACCTCAGAGCAGCTGCCAGCGCCTGGAGTGGCCCGCGAGAGAACTGGAGAGGGGCTTTTGACAAGGGCACGGAGTGATGGGACAAGGGGTGATGGTGTTCAATAGGAAGAGGGAAGATTTAGATTTGATGTTAGGAAGAAATTCTTCCTCACGAGGGTGGTGAGGCCCTGGCCCAGGTTGCCCAGAGAAGCTGTGGCTGCCCCCTCCCTGGCAGGGTTCAAGGCCAAGTTGGACAAGGCTTTGAGCACCCTGGTCTGGTGGAAGGGGTCCCTGCCTATGGCAGGGGGTTTGGAACCAGGTGATCTGTAAGGTCCCTTCCAACCCAAAACATTCTGTGATAATGGTTTCATCCGTTTCATTCTAGCTTGGTCTGCAAAAGAGCAGTTCTTTCTCCCAGAAAAACACGCCCTTCAGAATATTTTAATTCGATACTAGGTTATCAACCTCAGAAGCAGCACTTTTAGTTCCTTGGTAGAACAAACTACAGAAGCCATGAACATTTCACACTTTTCAGTTATAAAGAAAAACAGCACACTCATCGTCTTCCTGAATGAACCAGTAGTGTTCTCACCTCATATATCTCCAGAACAATGATTCTGATAAAATCCTCATCAACATCAGCCCGCTTAGTTTGTGCCATCTGAGCAAATGTGGTGAGCAGACAAATTTCTTCTGAGCAGTTCATTGATCTGAGATACTTTTCAAAATTTTCAAGGTGCTCTGGGTCTAGAAAAAAGTCACACGAAAGAAAAACGATAAAAGAAGTGTTATAGTGACATACATCATCAACATTTATTTATTTATTCACAGTCCCATGCCAGAGAAGGAATCGGTGACAGAGGAATTATCATCGCTGCAGATTTGTACGTTAGTATCCTCTCCTCCCAAGTGGCTGGTACCAGCTGCTTTAAAATAAGATGCAAGAAACAGCATAATATGCAGTGAGTCCACAGGATTTAGTAAATGTGCTAGTAACTATATAATTAAAGCTAGAACTGCTTCAAGAACACCTGGAATTCGATTTTTAATACTATTTTAACTATGCAATGTCAATCATCCATAGGTAGAACTGCTTGAATCTTTTTGCTGTTTAAAAATGTTATCAGGGTTTTGGCTTCCATTACATATTGGAGCAATTAATTCTACCGATTAAGTCCAAATTACATGTAAGGATTCTAGTTTTAATCAGCACACAGTCAAGAGAAGATTAAAACTAAGCCCATCCAAGCACAGCAGAGAGCTTTTGATCAAGTTGAGGGACTATGCCCGTTCCAAATACCACGATCTCAAGCAGCAATTACACTGGGGAGATCATTCTATACCAATTACAAATAAGAATACTTCAAGCATCTAGCCCTGGGCCTAGATTATGCCCAAGAGTTACAAGGAAAGATCAGCTTCAGTTTCTCAAACTAAATACAAGAAAAGTACTGAATGCACTTGTTTGGAAAGTATCTCAAGAAAACAGAGAACTGAAGTTGCACAGGACAGGAAGGCTAAGAGATGCTTTCACTTGAATTCAATGCAGGTTTCGCCTTTGCACCCAACAGTGAGATGTTGCCAAATACAAATAAACATTTCATTCCTCATAGCAGGGGACAACAGGAAGGTCAGGGTAGAAAAACATCTGTACAGGACTTCAAAATATTTTTTATTTCTTCTAAATAACTTGAAATAGAGTCTGTGCAGCAAAACAAGCACTGAAAGCTACATTTGAGCTGTAAAATGGAGAGTGGTCTGCTTCCTCTGAAGCATAACATGCCAGTAAACACTGTTTACAGTGATTTTATCATAGCAGTTGAATATACTGAAAAAACACTCATTGTGGCACTCGACTACTTAATCTGCACAGGCACGTGCTCAGCATGTTTGTGATTAAACACCGCCACTTAGGTTACATTCTATTTTAAGGGCTTTCAAGAATTTTGCAACTGTACTTCAGCCTGAGAAGGTCAGATTTGTACAAAACATCTCATGAACAGCGCTACAGGATTGTGCAATTTAAGTAAAGAGTTTTTCCATACAGTAAGATAGGCTACACTCCTGATAGATACACCAGACATACAGAGGATGTCTCACCCCTCCGTCTCCCTTTCCTAATACTACCTTTTGTCCTTACAATAGAAGTTAAAGCACTGTGGGTTTTGTTGTTGATTAGGTTTTGGATTTTTTTAAGGTAATGCAGAAGGACAAAAAAAAGACTATGCCATCACTATATATAAAGCCATAGCAGAATGACCCAGCGTGGGGAAAGGATAGTGCACAGACGTTACAAACGACTATGACAGCATTTGTCATATTTGCACCATGATGTGTGCATCTGTGTTTTGTTAGACATAGACCAGCTAAGGAACAGAGAAGGGGTTTGGAGGGGAACAGAACAGCAAAAAGGAATCTGGTGAAGTTAAGGACAAAGACCATAAGCAGAGGGCAGATGGCTGGTTCCAGCCGCTGAGCACGTGTGCGCTGGACCTTCTCTGCTGAAATCTTCCCGCTTCCTGCTTCAGCTGCACCTTCCTCGTCACTGTACCTGGGGTCGCCCACGGGGTCCACACGCTGCAGACCCCGCACCAGCCTGAAACCCACCCCAAGCCACAGCATGGGACTGAAGGGTGGGAACAAGCAGTTGTCCTACCAAGTGCAGCTCCATCGCTGCACTTCATTTTATCATGCTCTTTCTACCTATTCCTTAAAAGCAGCTATACTCCCACCTCTGTATGTGCAAGCCTAAAGCTTCCATGAATTACTAAGGCTTGCTACCACTTGTAGATTCACCACTCTTAACACTTCTCAAACTTAATTTGGGAAGGGAAATCAATAAAAAAAGGTTATCTCCCAAGAGAAGGTTAATGCCATGGTCTTGTACAGTATGAATTACAGGAAATTAAGTCAGCATTATATTGGTGTCAGTCAAAAGAATCTATTTCAGAAGATTAGATGGATTTCACTGAAAGAACTGTTGATATTCCCTGTCTAGACAACTGTGAAAAATAGATTGTGCTGACATAACTCATTGAGGAGAATGAAGAGGACAAAAATACCCTACATCAGCATACCAGGGACTTTAAAAACACAGAAGATAGCTAGAAGCAAAACAAAGTCTGAACAAAACAAAATAAAACTTAGTGTTTTGTACTGTCAGAGCTGCAACCCACCACATCATATCACATTCTCTTTGTTTGAGATGCAGTAAAAATTTCTTGCAGTAACAAAAATAAAAAACAGTCCTGCTGAAACAGTCTGTTACTGATTTGCACTTGCCAGCCAAAACTCCGCAAAGCCTACACAGCTACAGTCTCAATAACCCTCTCCCACTCTGCATAAATTGCCTTAAATGTTAGCTGAGCTTGCACAGAGTCAATATGCTCAGTAACCTCTCAAGATCACCATTTTCTTCTGCTTCTCCATCAGAAGGCTTGGTTGATGCAGTGACAGCTATCTGGCCCACCAGCTAGCTGAAAAGTAAAACTGACTAACAGTGAGATTTGCTCTCCCTGAAGACAGCAAACATGCTGTGAAGTAGGAAGTTAGTCCGTTGTTTACCCGTATCCCTGTCAATCAAGTCCCAAAATATTTTCCATGAAGTCAAAGGGAAAGTAGCATTCCAGCTGGCTTCTGAATAACTCTGCTATAGCTGAAGCCACTGCAGTCACTGTGGAGATCAACACAGGGCAGAAGTCAAGGGGAAAGAGAAAGAAAAGGTGGCATACAGGACAAGCAAAGCATCAAAAGAAAGCATGAGGTAAGGGAAACATTCGTTGTTGTGGAAGATAAGCAGATGTCCCACAATGTAAGTTAGTGAAGCCAAAAGTAGCAAATGGGGGGGTGGGTGGGCAGGAGCAGGAAGGACGACTGGGGTGTTTATACAAATATCTACAGCTCAGTCAACAGCTCAGAAAAAAAACAAACCTTAAGTGATACAAAATTCTTTATTTCAGGATTTAAATCTCACTCTCCAAATACCATCAAAGGTCAAGGTGGGACCCGACATAAGAACACACAAGATGTACCTACTGCATGGCACTCTTGCAGCGCTCTGAAGCAGCCAGTAGAAGTCACTGTCACAGAGAAAAGTAAGAGGACAGCAGATCCGCCAATTCCTGTTAAAATGAGTCTGGGCAAACAAGTGCTGGAAGCCCATGAACTGCACAAGACACTTCTCAGGCCTCTGGACCAATCATGCTGCTGAGGGCGAGTTTAACAGTGGAACTTGCAAAGAGTTAAGCCCATAGCCTGATGGAGCAGTAGCCGAATTGATTAGAACTGGTTCTGAGCGTAAGACTTCTACCTTTGAGTCTTTGTTTGCAGTCAGCAGGTTGCAGAGTAGAGCAGAGCTTTTCCAGATGCTCGCTCTCCACACAGTGCATGACAAAGAATAGCCTCCAAAGCATGTTGCTGGATAAGGTTCCATAAGGCATCTCGGACATGAACAACCAGACTCCCAACCTGTTGGATTAGAAGAGGCAGATAGAGTTTCACTCTGATAAATCCCAACATTTGAAAAGGAGACATACGCCCACATCTCTGCCATGTAACAGCAACAAGAATGTGCAGATGTGTCTTAGCATCTCAAAGTCTGAGTTCACCTCATTCTGAGCAGAACAAGCCCTCAGAGCTTCAGTCAGATGCTAGAATTCAAGGCATAATTCCTCCCCATCTTCATGCTACCAATGCGCTGAAAAATCCTGCACATTGCAGCCTTGTTTAAACCATTAAGTATTTAAAGCTACTGCAGTTCTCAGTTTCAAATATCTAACACCTCCCAGATGAAGGCAGTATCAATCACCCTGGACAGCCTACCTTTTTGCCTTCAGAACATGCAGAACAGCTCTAAAAAACAGCTCATCAAACTCCAGCTGCAGCTTTTCCACAGAGTAGGGATGCACTACTGATCCATAGTGTTTATTGCTACTAACATATTGCGCCCAGTGGTCACTCACATGACAAAGTGTCATCCTACACAGCAGAATAAACAAGTTGAAGAAGGATCATTAAGAACATCATCACCATATAAAAACACAGACAAGCACAACTACATCAGAGTCTAGTCACAAGAGACAAGTTCATCCCTCTGTCATCTGGTTTCCAGAGATTTCCATATAAATAGTATTTCCCTCCTCTCTTCAGACAGGGTTAATCTAAAATTCTTGTCTCAGCCTTCCTTGGTTTTGCAGGCAATGTGTAATATTTAGTTATGCCAAATTAGTTTGTGTATGAACTTTGGAGCCTTAAGGCAATCCTGCATTTTGAAATGGCAACACACACAAAAAGCTCATACAGGATGATAGAGAAACATGAAACTATAGCAAAGAAGCCTTAATATTTTCTAGTTTTTAGTAGCCTTTAGTACTGTAACTTGTATTCCTGCATGCACAGTGATCTAACGATGTAACTGTTACACTAATCCCTGTTTTCTCATTAAGGAATGTAGTGGATGGACATAGGCACAAGCTATCACTTAGTTGTTAGACAAAATAATTAAGTGAAACAAAAGCGGTCTTGGTTCTCAGCAAATAACTGAGATAACTGTAGGATAAAAGACAGAGAGATAGCTCAGCCTTGGGAGGGCAAATGTGCCAAGCTACAGAGATAAGGAGGCACCAAGAGAGCAACAAGACCGGAGCCAAACAACCTGAAGGACATGCATGATCTTAGAACTGAGCTTGTGCAGAAACAAAGGTAAATCAGAGAACATCATGATGAAGAGGATGGGCCTTTATCTTGGGACCCCCAAAGACCACCCAAAGATGCTAACAGACATGCGTGAAAGATATTTACATAGTTCTTGGAAAAGTAATGAATATGCCAAGTAGTTCTTAGAAATATAATGAATATTTACATGTGTGATTGTATTTAACCTGAAGCAACAGGGTGTCTGGCATGCACTTTTGGAGGAGAAATCCCTTGTGCCCAGCACCGCAATACAGAATACCTGCTTAAGAGTACACTTTGTACTGTCAGGTTTTTCCTACTGGATCTTCAAATCAGGAACAATAATACTGAGAAAGTTACTGCTCCAATAACCCACAGAAAAACAAGGATTTTGTTCCTGATTTAACTGTATCGCCCTTGAAAACACACTCATAGAAGCCATACAAAATGACTGTTAGAGACTTCATAATAAAGAGCAACTCCTAGGTTTCAATTACATTTGCTTACTGCAACAATATGATTATTTTCAAGGAGCGAATTAAAAACCCTAAAAGAATTCTGGACAACAACAGAAAGCAAGTAGTAACACTGGTTATAAACAGGGGTTATTTGAGAAACTGCTTGCTGGATTTCAGTGACTTTACAAGACAAGCCTCAGCACATCTCTGATGGAAGTCAGCCTGGTGTTCCAGAGCTCACCTCACTCCTTTGTACCCAAAGCATTTAGACTCTGCAACTCTCCACTTCACAGGCAGCTTTAGAGTCCAGGACCCTGGGATTTCAGATTCCCAGATCGGCTAACTCTAAACTGACCAACTCTCCGAGCAAAATCTACCCAAGCACTTTTGAGTTTTTTGTTCTGGTTAGTGCAGTTTGGGGTTTTTCACTTGTTTGGTGCTGTGGGGTTTTTAGCAGCTCTGAACTTCAAACCAGACTGTACAAAAAAAGATTTAATCATATCACAGAGAAAATGCTCTCTTACTTGATCAGCTGACCAATTCGCTTCACAAACTGTCGGTACCGCACTCTGTTAAATGTTTCTAGTCCCGCAGCCAGAAGTTCCACTAAGGAGTTTGCAAAAGCAAAAATCTTCATCATCTCCTGGGGAGTTGTCTTTTCAGGAAAATAAGCACCTTAGGTCGAGACAGAAAAATACATCTCAAAAAAATGTGTGAATTCTGCATTTCTTTTCAAGTAACTTAACAAGCACTCAGAGCAACAATTCATCATATTGCTGGAAACAGTTCATTGTTTGTCAGCTATATAGTGCACCCAAATTTTTATTTTGATTATGAAATGAACAATAAATACCTGTTAAGTATGAAAGTACAAATAAACTATGCAGGCTGTGAGACTTCTAGCAAGCAATCATCCTCATGTACTTGTCCAGAGATTTAGCAAAATAAAGAATGAATAACTAATTGGAGAAAAAACACAGTAACATTAAAGCTGAGGGGCAAAGGGGAAAAAAATCATTCTGAAAACACATCTGTGAGTGTAACTACTGAGCAGGTCAAAACTAAGGGAAAGGACTCTTCACGTTTTGCATGCTCGTATTGCTTTAAGTTTTTAAGTTCTCACACATGGCGTACACTTCCATCTCATCTGTTTAGTCTGTGAGCTATTGCATATGTTCATTGTTACTTCAGAGAATCTCATACTGCAGTAGCACTCTTGGCAGTTTCAGTCATTAATACAATTAGTGTAAGCAAAATGAAGAATAACTCTTTAGCAGCTGATTTACCTCCAGACTTAAACCCAAGGAACTGCTGAAAGAGTTCATGAAATGGAAACTGTGACAAGAGGGCAATCAAGTCATCTTCCAAAAGCAGAATCCAGCTTGTTTCAGGATCCTCATCCTATAGACAAATACAGGTATTTTTAGTATCTTTACAATAAAATGTATGGTAAAAGGATGTCACTATTGTACTAATTACAGTTTGCTTGTTAAAAAGAAAACAAAGAAAGTCCAAAGGAACTCTCCTACACACACACAAGCTCCTAAATTCCTCTTCTGTGTGTGTTTCTACTTAAAAGCCCTTATCAGCTACGAAACAGCAGTAGAGGCAACGCTCTGCTAGTCCAACCCAGCTTCTGAAGGGAAGCACCTATTCCAACATACGTCTTCTGCCATGCTCTTTTTGCATACAATAGCTCAGATGCTTAAATTCTGTCTGTTAATACTCATTCCTGGAAGATCCACTATCTGCGCTTATATCACAGAGATAAAGGGAGACTAAAATAGATCTAAGTTTCCAATAATGCTTTTTTAACTGCAAGAGTCAGCTTTTCTTTCTTCATTTCACAAAAATCAATACAATAAGCCTGAGCAAAAGCATAAAGGCAAGAAAAAACAAGTCATTTGCTGTACCTCTTCTCCTCCTTCATCTACCAGGGTCCAGTTTCCAGATTCTTTCCCAGATGAAGACGAACTTTTCCTTTCATTTGGTTTCATATGGCACATGAAGTCCACCCGATTTCTGATTAAAAATGGAAAATCAAGTTTACAAAAAATTAGAAAACTAAAAATTCCAAATTAAGCCATCTTTTAGTTAAGAGAAGATCGTAAGAAAACAGATACGAGAACAAGCAATCATCATGTATGTCAGAAAGCTGCCTGGCAGAAAAGGACCTGGGGGTGCTGGTCAACAGCTGGCTGAACAGGAGCCAGCAGTGTGCCCAGGTGGCCAGGAAGGCCAACAGCATCCTGGCTTCTATCAGGAATAGTGTGGCCAGCAGAAGTACAGAAGTGACTGTCCCCCTGTACTCAGCACTGGTGGGGCTGCACCTGGAATACTGTGCTCAGTTTTGGGCCCCTCACTACAAGAAGGACACTGAGGTGCTGGAGTGTGTCCAGAGAAGGGCAACNAAGCTCGTGAGGGGTCTGGAGAACAGGTCCTGTGAGAGGAGTCTAAGGGAACTGGGGCTGTTCAGTCTGAAGAAGAGGAGGCTGAGGGGGTACCTTCTTGCTCTCTACAACTACCTGAAAGGAGGGTGTAGTGAGGTGGGTGTTGGTCTCTTCCCCCAAGTAACCAGCGATAGGACGAGAGGCAGTGGCCTCAGGTTGTGTCAGGGGAGGCTTAGATTGGATATTAGGAAAAATTTCTTCACCAAAAGGGTTGCAAATCGCTGGAATGGGCAGTGGTAGAGTCCCCATCCCTGGAGGTATTTAAATGATGTGGACATGTGGTGCTTAGGGACGTGGTTTAGTGGTGGACTTGGCAGTCTTAGGTTTATGGTTGGACTCAATGATGTTAAAGACCTTTTCCAACCTAAACGATTCTATGATTCTAAACAATTCTGTGATAACCTAATACCCTCCAAGACTCGCACCAATCTGCTGTATTCAACAAACGATCTTCCAAGCAACATTCTGAACAATATAGAGGGCTACCAGCCCTGTATAGCAGGCACATCTAAATATGCAAGTAATAACACTATTCTTGCCCATGCATAAGAAAAATCCTTTAAAAAAATCAAAATAAGGATATTCCATTTCAGAAGAGGTATTCTACAACAACCCTTTAAGCTATAACCTGGCGAGTCAGCACCAAACAGGATGAGTGCAGGCCAGCTCCACCATATGACTTCCACAGCAGCATTAGCTGGACACCATGTCAACACTAGTAAGACTGGTCTTATGAACGCTGAACTACCACAACTAAAGACCTTCCAGGGAAGAGTTGCCTCAAATCAAGCCAGCTCCAGTTCCATGTATTACACCACCTTAAGTCTGGGATACTAGTCTTTGGACTCTATACCATGTAAATCCTTAAGTGTTCAGACATACCACCAAGTTAAATGAACGTGTAGAACGGTTTATATAAAAGTTAAAAACATCCAACTTGAAATATACTGGCAGAACTTCACACACAGTGCCATAAAACTCCGGCATAGTATCACCCTCCTGATCTCCTTGAATTTATACTCTGATAATATAAATGCATTACAAGCTAAGTACCAGTTGTATGACAGTGATTTCACATATCAAATTCAGAATTCAAACTTGTTCCTGACACGCAGCAGCTGTAACAGACAAGTCTCAGCTCTTTCACCAGTAAGTACAGCCATTGTAGAGGCTCTGAGTTCCTGTATCAACAGTCAAGAGCATCAGTCCAGACACCTTAAGGTAGCCCTTGTTCAAAATGCAAGCACCAAAACACTGGCAATACGCAGGCCCTCAGGATACATTTGTTTCCCCAGGCAGCTCTAGACAGGATATGTGAAAACCAAACCCTTCAAAATAATAGCCTCCAACAAACAGGACTCCCAAGGGCAAGAATTTTATTTCAGAAGCCACAGTAACAAAACACATGTGTACATCAGCCTTCACAAGCTATTTGACAGCTGAAAGCAAGCTCCATCATACTGTGCACAGTAGGAGAACGTACTGCCACAACTGCACTTGAAGATGAATGAGCACAAAGCGTTTAAATTAAACTGTAAATCTCTTCTTCGTGCCTGCTTTCATGACTTTGCCTGCAATTAACTTTCAAAGTTTTACAAGTAGATCATATATTATGTTTTCGACTCTTAAATAACCAGAATACATTTATAAAATCATACTTACTTGACAGGAGACATAAGCAAGGCAAGAGATTGCATGAAATGAAAGACACCTGATGGGTTATCCAAGACTTTTATCTGAAATTAAATGCAAAAATCTCAGTAAATCTAAATAAGTACAACACAGGCCAAACTAGCTTTATTAGAAAAAAAAAAATCAAATTCTGAGTTTCACATTTTTCAGTAGTTTTTTTTCCCAGACTAGAACGTGTCCATAAAAGAGAACACCCACACCCTGGAGAAAGTATTGCTACAGTGAATATTAGGAGTTTTCCAAAAGGAGTACTTACAGAAATTACAGGAGAAAAAAAAAAAAATATCTAAAGCACCAAAGAAAAGACAACTTCTCTGTTTCATGTGTACTTCTGAGCACCAGGGGGAACTGGGATGTTGAGCACAAGGGAAGTTAGGATCCTCATCACGTTAGGGTAAGGGTGGACCAAATGATCATAAAGGTCTCTTCCAACCCAAATGATTCTGCTCTATCCTTTTATTTCATTGCTTGCATTTCCCCTGTTAGTGTAATTGCAATCCTTTTCCTACAGCTAGATTTCCAACATCTTCCCCTCTTGAAGGAGCAAAAATATTCTTTGCCAGGACATCCTGGTAACTGGATATCTGCAATCCCTCCGATCTGTACAAAGTCAATTCTTGCCCTTGAAATTACCTAGCTAATAAACTTTCCAGGGAAACCACTCCTACTTCAACACGCAAGATATAAAAACCTGTTCTTCCTTATCCCTTCTACATCACAGAGCTGCCTCCAGTCTCACTTGTCTCATATACAGTTGCTGCTTCAAACCTAAATATTCTTTCCACTTCCTGGAGACCTCTCCCAAAACCTGCTGCTGCACGACACCTTCTGAAGCACACCACAACAACTTGATTCCCTTTCACAGAGCCTCTCTAAGCAAGAATGAGAAGTGTGTTTCCCTTTTAACCTGCTCATGGTTAGGCTAACACAGGTAAATACACCCCTTCACAAACCCCTCACTGTCACCATGATTCCACACACCTGGAAACACGGTGTTGGTCATGAGGGATTGACAAGGCACAAGACACTGCCCTCTCCCACCCACTCCACTCTCCATCCAACTTTCTACCAATAAAGAATTAAACATTCACACCTGAATGAGTGGACAAGCCCACTCGCTGATCCCAGCTGGACATCGAAGGATGTGGTTGAAGAGGAAGAGATGGTCACCTGGACAGCCGATCCTTTGCAACACAGACACCTAGAGGGAAGTATATTGGAATCTTGCAAACAGTTTCAAGGTTCATTCCTTTACAGTCTCGCTAACTAGAGTAATACTGTCTTTTCATTTCTCTTCCTGTGCTTTATAGCAAGCCTCAGTTTTCAGAGCAAGTTACAGGAGAACGGTATTTAAAAGCCTGCTTGCTCAGCTCATGAGCCACAAAACTTTTTCTTCAAAAAATTAATTACTCCACTATCGCATTAAAAACTAATTTATTTAGAAATCAGCAAGAATAAAAGTTTCTCAAAAATTACAAGTCTGAATAGTTATACTTTCAAAATAAGTAAAAGCATAATGAATATTAAGTCCACTTTTAGCAGTGCTGAGAGGCCTCAATAATGCCGTTGACCTCCACTGTCTTCATTAGACAAGGGAATTCATTCTAAAGATTCACTAACAGATTCCGCTCCCGAAGTAGAACAAACCCCCAAAAAAATCACTGCATGTGGGACAGTGAGAGAAACAGTAACTCCTTCACGAATGACTCCCAGATTCAGCCCACATGTTGGATCAAACAGATATATCCACGCTTACTCCCTCACCAGTCTCCGCAGCCACATGAAAAGGTCACTCTGAAACTGAGCATCTTCGATAACTCTGCGAGTGAAACTGAAAAGGACGCTGATACATTCCTTCAAGTGGCCCAAGTCTGAAGACAGATTTTCCACCTGCTTTGAAACTGTAAATTAAAAACAGAATTACAGAGTTTTGACAAGCAGCTCTCAGAGTAGTAGCATATGTAATGGGTTTGGGCCTGCATAGCAAACCTGTTCTCTGTGTTTCTAGATACCAAGCTATTTCAACATAGCTGCTTGCTTAATCTGACAAACACTTACTTAGTACTTTATTTAATCTTATAATTAAGCATTGGATGCTAATTACAGGAAGAATATACTATGGTGACTCTCGTAACAGGGGCCTTCCCTCAACATAAACTTTCTAAGAACCATCATTTACCATGCACATAAACTAACAGGGAGGTGAGAGGCAAAGGGAGGACGACTAGGAAGGATAAATATCTGGGGTGGGAGGTGGACGAATACTTTAGCTAAAAGATTATATTGGCACAAACCCAAATAAGTAATGCACCTAGGATGAAAACCAAAAAGATTTCTAAGTATTAGAGCTGTGAGATTTCACATGGCCTTCCAAGAAGCAGTAAAGCAGGAACAATACCCAGCCCAGACCAGCATCACACCTTGTTCTTGATGCTGAAGAGCCACTGATCTCAGCAGGGACGAGCTGCTGAGCAACCTGTAGATGTACGACTCCACCTGCAGCCGGGACAACACCGAAGTGTACGAGTGCAGCGCCAGTGTCTGATGCACGTGCTCCGCTTTGGCTTCCAACAGCTTTTTCAGTTCCCCCAACACACTTTCATTCAGCTCCACTGTCTGGTAGCGATGGTGACCGGTCACTTTGCACTGATCTGCACAGACACCCTGAAAAGAAAGCAATCACTTCATTTAAGTGGCTTTGTCATTTTGCTGGGTCAAGTGTGCTTACAGAAGTCAACCTCAACATAAGTCTCCCCTCAACAGATTTCAACGCTTTCATAAAAGGGGCCACTTCACCAGTGGAAAAGACAAACACACTGGAACATTCTATGTACCTTTTAGAGCTGCTGGCTACTGAAGATTCCTATCCCTGACTTCTGACAAAATTGCTCTGTAAACCCTCAGTAACTCAGAATTAGAAATAGACATGAAGTGACTTGTCTATATCACTGACACATGTGAACAAAACCAGGTCTCTCTACTCCCAGGGAGTGCAACTGTTTCTCAGTTTATAGATTTCCACAAATATTTGGATCTGCTATTTTAAAGCTAAAATATGTATTGAAAAAACACAAATATTATTCTAAGCTTCTAGATCTGAATATTTGTAGCAGTTCCCCATTGTATGTTTAAAATTTTCAGAAATTAACTGCACTAAGTTTTTCCCAAACTGGAATTAAAAGCTGAGCCCAGACTTCCTCTGCCTCATGTCTAATTCTTCAGCACAAGAAAACTACACTGCATAACATTCCTGCCATTTTTCTTTGCAACCAGAAAACACGCTTCAGAGCCAGCACCTTGGAAGTTCAGCTTGAAAGTATCCCTGTGTTTCCTAAGTTAGTAGAATAAGAATTTTAAACGGGTATAAACACAACAATTTTTCCTGGACATACAATACATACATAGTGAATTGGGATGGAATACAGCAAACTGCAAGCTTAACCAACCATGACCAGCACAGATGTAAGAATGAAGCCAAAATTGCTTTTCAGTGTAGAAAGCGATCAATACAAAACTGAGAGTCCAGCGAGGTTCAGAGATATTTCTCAGTAAACCGGAAAATATTCAAATCTGTTCAGTGGATGTCTCTCAATGTCTCAACTCTGAGGAACTGCACAGGAGAGGCACCGCACTCACAGAAACAACAGTAAAAGCCACGACATACAGAGGTATTTGTCACCCTTGGGTAACTTTGGAATCACTAAGGATGGAAAAGACCTCTAAGATCATCAAGTCCAACCATCACCCCAACACCACCAGGCCTGCTAAACCATGACCCAAAGTGCCACGTCTACACATTTTTTGAACACCTCCAGGGATGAGGACTCCACCATTGCCCTGGGCAGCCTGGTCCAATGCCTGACTGCTCTTTCAGTAAAGAAATTTTCCCTAATATCCAATGTAAACCTCCCCTGATGCAACTTGAGGCATAAACGATAACATGCTGGCTATAAACAGCATCAGAGTGCCAAAACAATTTCCTTCACTCCCACTGTAACAGCCAGCTCCAAAACAAGTAACATAGAACGAGTTTGGGGGAAAAACTGTCTGATGTGTGCCCCAAAGAATTCCCCAGACCCCTCTGATTTGCAGACAGAAAGGCTACAGAGTACCATGACCACCCTGGAAGTAGCTAAAACCACAGCAACACTTCTGGAGCCACAGTTACTGGAAATGGATGGACCCAATGGTCCTTTCTGCCTAGAGCAACAGGGTTGCCCTCGAGCATGACTCAAGCTCCTCTGCAGCTGCCACCTGACAGCAGGACAGTCAGGAATGACGTCAATGAAAATTGTCACTATGGGCAGCGGGCCAGATGGGACATCACCGCTACCACCATTCTGAAGTCGTCCTCCTCCACCACATATCCCCTGCACCTACCCGAAGCACTGTGACACAAAGTTCACCCAACACTACGGGCAGACCTGGGTGTGCACAGGCTCATCCACACTTACAGACATGAGTGACTCCAAAAGAGATCGCTAACAGAGATCCCACTACCCTACACTCGTCAGTTTAAAAATCAAACAACAAACTGTCTTAAGTCTAAACAGGATGGTACTCTGAAGTACCAGGGGTCAGTGGAGAGACAGAAAGCAAAGGCAATCATCTCCTAAAACAAAGCAGATTAAATATGACCAAATTGACAGCAAGTAAAATTAATGTCTGGAATCACACCCAAATAGTTTGCGTTCAAAAGTAGTTTCAGCAACAGCACCTGGACAGTTTTCTGCTCTTCTTTAAAGGTCCATAACCTCCCCTTCACATTTTGGCAGTCTGTCATCATAGCCTGCAGCTCCGCCTCGGCCAGCAGCAGCTGCTTCCTGCAGCGCATGTAGCTCAGGAGCAGTTCATAAAACTCGTGCCTGTCCTGATGAGCAACACTTTCAAATTCCTCCACATAGGACTCAACGTTCTCCAACCATGAACACGGCTCAAAAATTTTCAGCTGCTCTCTGGTAAATGGCACCAGTTCTGGTTCGGTTGGGAGCTCCGGGTACAGCCTTTCACTGTGCAACAGCGGTTTAACTGCCATTACGGTTGGTCTCTCATAGGACAACTCAGCTGACAAGCCTGGGTAAATTGGTTTCAATCCTGATCGCTGAACAAGCATTTTGGGTTTCTCAGAATCCTGCGAAATACGAAGAGGAAGCTTCTCTGAAGAACGGACAAGAGGATTTTTAACATCTTGCACATTTTCAGTTCCTTCATCCCGTACAAAGCCCACTGCTGTCTGAGAGCCAGCAGCACTGGAATGAAAGGTACTGCTCAATAAATCAGAGTTTCCTGATCCGCTAGCAACCACCTCCACAGGGCTGTCAGGTTTGCCCAACTGGCTTTTTGCACTCTTCTCAACATCCCCCCAACATTCCTCACGGGAAGGATCAGCTTTGGACTCTTCTGTATCTGTGGGAGGCTCTTCAGTCACCAGCAAAGACCCTTCGTTTGCTGAAGACAAATTACTCTGGGGGATGTCGCACACATCATTTATAGTTTTTCCATCCTCTACTTCGTCACTGAGCTGAACTTCTGTAAAATCTCCAGGATGTTCCACTTGCACTTCACTGGCTTGAGAAGACACTTCTGCCACAGGAGGGAGGAAGACATCATCAGACTCTTGTATTTGGGATTCCTCACTACTCTTTTTCTTTTTTTCCTAGGAAAAAAAAAAAAATCAAGTGTCACTATCATGTGAATCTCTGCCCCCTTACACCCCAAATCCCACCATCACCAAAACTAGTATTTGTCAATGTCACAACTCCAAGAGCCCCTCTTAGCACATTAATTTTCATAATATCAAAGGTAAAACCAAATGCACCAAACATTGTTCTTTAGCTGCCCTTTGAAGACTGTCTATCAGTGTCTATTTTCTTGGTCAGTTCATGAAAAAAATGTTAATGTTTCTATGTAAAAAGCAATAAATATCACAGAACGGAATGTTTCATTAACACATAAAATAATAAAATAACAGGACCCTGACATCTAAAAGAGTCACTAGATTTCACCATGTTACAGGAAAAAGTTACTTTGCAATTCACATTACATTTTAAAGAAATATTTTAATGCATGGAAAATTATTTTCAAAAAAGTAATTTCAGAACAAAGAAAGTCTGGAACACACCCCTCATGACATTCTAGAACCATCACAATCACAACATCTGTACAATCAATGAAACACCCGTTTTCAATAGGTGTTACACACTAGAGATGTAGAGAAAAACTCAGCAGTGATATGAAAATCATAAATCAATTATCCACTTCTAAATTAAAACCAGTTTGGGGGTAAACAGTTCCCATAAACCTAATCTAAGGTGTAGATCAGCATCTTTCCCAAAGCACAGCATGGGAAAAATTTTGCATAGGAAACCAACGGTGATTTTGTCAATTTATAAACCATTTGCCAATTAGTAAAACAAACAAAAAAAAAAGGTGCAGTGTTTTGCCAGTTTCTATATACCTATGAGTCTATTCAGAGCAAAAATAAGAGTTAGGTTACAGCGCTCCAATTTTGGATAATACGACAAAGAATACAGGTGAAATCAGGAAAAGCTCTCAACGGTCTTCCATGACTGGGGAAAGAGACGATATATTTGGAAATCTGCTGACAGTATCACATACACTTTCACTAAACACCTGATGTGACTTTGCCTTATGAGAGGGCATACATGAAAATCAAGGCCCTAGCTAACCTCAATCTCAAGCCTAATTTTACTTCAAACATCTCCTCGCAGCTTGTTTATAAAATTGCAACACGCTGCCTTTGTTTTCGGACTGTGCTTTCCAGTGTTTTAAAAGCTGTAAACACTCTGACCACAAAACACTTCCGACACACTCCAACGACAGCTAAAGCTGCAGGTGAGAGGTTAAAAACAGATCAGCACAATTCTTTCAACTGGGACTTACAATAAACATCTCCTTATAAATAACCCAAAGTTAGTAATTTCCACAGGATACTGTATCACCAGATCATATTTTTAACAGTGCACTGATCCACATATTTTACAAATATATGCTGGCCCTTTCCCTTCTAAAATCTAAAAGTTCCCTCTTGCAGTGCTCGTACAGAAAAAACTCCCTTTATCTTTCAGCAGCATCCTGTATTCCTTCCAAATGCCACTGCTAGATAAAACAGTTGTTTTTAAAATTTATCAAGTGCCTTTCTGCTCTCCCTTAACCAGGCAAAAAATGTCATAATGATTAACAGGGATTTCATCTAAGAAAGGATAAGAGAAATCAGGTTCTGAAGTAACACGAAAGCAAAACCTGCTGTTCTCTCTTCTGAGGTTTAGTCTTTAAGTCAAAGATGACACCAGCTCGTTACCCTTCTCCTATGCCTAACCATTTCATGGTTTAATTCTAAGATTCTCCTCTCCTAGCATGTCAGTGAATGGCACCTCAAGCTCTACGGATACCTATTTTTCAGAGAACCCCTCAGGAGTCACTGAGTGCTTCCCACCGACATGCACAGACACACAGCCTCATCTTCACCAGTTCCAGGTTCACTGGTTTTGCCACTTCACTGCGTTCCAGTCAGTCTGGTGCTACTGGTGCTGGACAAGCTTAACTTTGGGGCTATCATTTTCAGGAAGCCCTGGGCTCCGTTCCACTACTTGGCAGCTCTGCAGCTGAGCCAGCTTTTCTTCCAGCTCATGAGAATTTCAGCCTTTCAAAGGATTATGGCTGTTTCTGAGGCACAGCAATGGCAAAGTCCTTAGCATGACTGAGCCCCAAACTGCAACCTCAAACACCCCTGTGTATTAACAGAGCTGAGCATAATAACAACAAAAATATCAGGAATGGGTCATGTGTAACACTGAAGGATTCTGGATTCTCACATGTGACACCGCCAGTGAATCGTTTCACGGTGAATTACACCTAGAAGGGACGGCCAGAGACAGCGGCCACTGGAGTCACTGCACACACATCATTAATGAACGACTGGTGTCATCCATGACTCACCGTCTTGCTGCAGGGAACCGATTCTCTTAAACAGCAGTCTTAAGAGGTAACTGCATTGCTCATGCTATGGGGCTGAATCAAAACAAAAACAATGACACACTTGCTCTTCTGGGACTGCTCTTCCCTCCAATCCTTACTTGCCTTGAGATCAGGAATCACAGCCACAGCTGATACGTGGATCTAACCCTTGTTTTACAAAACAGTGATCAATTAATCCATTAATTTATTTTCAGAGGGCTTTGACAGCCATGACTTCAATGCCTTTGCTCCATGTGGTGCAGTTCACAACACAAAAGAGGTTATGCAATCAAGGGAGACGTTCCCATTTTGACTCCACACTGAGGCAAAACACTTCGCAAACTACTGAAATCCTGCATAGCACAGCCACAAGGAAAGTAAAGCCTTCAGAACGCTGTCGGTACGAACATCCTGAACAAGGAACACACTAACAACAGGATTAAAAACTAGGAAACATGATACTTTACAACTGTAACATCAACTAACAAAGACGAAGAATGGAGTCCTGCGTCCAGCTCTGGAGCCCTCAGCACAGGACAGACCTGGAGCTGGTGGAGCGGGGCCAGAGGAGGCCCCAGCAATGATCTGAGGGCTGGAACCCCTCTGCTGGGAGGAAAGGCTGGGAGAGCTGGGGCTGGTCAGCCTGGAGAAGAGAAGGCTGCGGGGAGAACCTTAGAGCAGCTGCCAGTACATGAACGGGCTGCAAGAGAGCTGGAGAGGGACTTGTGACAAGGGCATGGAGTGATGAGACAAGGAGGAACGGCTTTAAACTAAAAGAGGGCAGATTTAGATTAGATGTTAGGAAGAAATTCTTCCCCATGAGGGTGGTGAGGCACTGGCCCAGGCTGCCCAGAGAAGCTGTGGCTGCCCCCTCCCTGGCAGGGTTCAAGGCCAGGTTGGATGGAGCTCTGAGCACCCTGGTCTGGTGGAAGATGTCCCTGCTGATGGCAGCGGGGTTGGAACCAGATGATCCGTAAGGTCCCTTCCACCCCAAACCACCCTGTGAAGAAACCCTGCATCTGCAACAGGCGGCCTCACGCTCCAAGCATTCCAAACCCAAACCCACACGCGAGAGCTGCTGCCAGCCCGTCGGCCCACGCTGCACCCAAACACCGCCAAACGCCGGTGACCCCACGGCTTCCCCCGCCGCCCCTCCAGCAGGCCGCACGCCCTCGTTCGCACCCTTCACAGCGCGGGGCCTATCGCGTCCCCCCCCACAGCTGCCAACCGCCCGAGCCCTTCCCAAGCCGCCCCC
>Ga0065711_1037678_pt1 | contig 19584 bp, 9 predicted proteins | sample Hoacrofraction12_FD_59098 | JGI IMG/M metagenome (GOLD analysis project Ga0065711, IMG submission 59098) | Hoatzin crop microbial communities from Cojedes, Venezuela - Epithelial fraction 12 v2 (version 2) | ecosystem: Host-associated > Birds > Digestive system > Esophagus > Crop | place...
CCGCCTGGACAAGGTCCTGTGCAGCCTGCTGTAGGTGACCCTGCTTCAGCAGGGGGGTTGGACTAGATGACCCACAGAGGTCCCTTCCAACCCCTACCATTCTGTGATTCTGTGATTCTGTGAAAACTAAATAGTGGAACAAATGAAAGTAGGCAGCTTGAATATTTCAAGTTTTCAGGTTTGGTTCAGGTGGTACGATTCAAGAAATGAGATTTTGTCTTGGTCAGTAAGCAACTCAGTAGAGTCTGCTACCTCATAGAGGTCTAACTACTAGAGATTGTCTATAATGCATTTCTAATAATGACAACTTAAGACCCTGCAACCTGTATCATTGTCATTCATTTTAATTCCACAGTGTTCAGGGAACTGGAGCCAGCAAGTTTTTCTTCTTAGAGGCTTGTTATAGAAAACCGTGATATCAAAAAAGAGAATGAATAGAGCATCAATGTAGCTAGCACTGGTGAAATAAAACCCTGGCTTTGAGAATAATGTGATGAAGTACAAAAAGTAGAACAGGGCAGAGCTGTCTTTGCCTTGATTATCTTTATTACCTTATTATCTTCATTACCTTCATTACCTTATCTGGTCAGGAAGTTTAAATTTATTCATCTGCTTTAGCATTGAAAGGGGACCTTGTAAAGAAGAGACAACGCAGAAATCATAATTAATGATATATAATCTTGGTTTACACGTAAACATAAATGTGGGGTGATTTTCATGATCACAAAGGTGGCATGAGATTCATCCCTGACACACATTTTCTCCAGAGTCTGTCAATGCTTGTGTTGGTAAATCCTCTGTATGGAGCCGCTCAATGACCTTCAAAGTGCCTGGTATCAAAGTCCATTCAGCTGACAACTGGCCAATTTTCAAAGGTAATGACAATGGAGAAGTAGGGATGCATATTGTCTGTAAGGCAGCTTAAGCTATACTTACTGTCAAATAAGTGTTTTGTTTCTATGGAAAAAACAGAATATGAGTCCTTTAAGCTCAGATCAGACTGACAGATTGGAAACATAATGCTGAAAGATTGCTTACCCTACAGCTAAGCCTGTATTTTTAAAATGAGGTTATATACCAAAAAGTGACTGAATAAATGGCCCAATTTTTGTTTTATTATTTATTTGGATTTATGAGTGTATAAAAAGTGGGTAAACTGTGTTTTGACACTTTAAAATCCCCACAAATCAAACTACAAAGAGAAAACCAGCAGCAAATACCATTATGTGCCAAAGAGTGGTAAGGAGGCAATCCTCATAAAAGATTACAGAGTATCTTATTTTCTGTCTTTCCCAGACTGAATCACACTTGAAACCAAAAGAAAAATCATTAGTTCTGTGGCACACTATGAGGGGAAGACTTATGGACCTAGAGCACACTTACGGTTGCTCCCTTTCCTGCCTGTGTTCATGTCTTTGCTGAGAGCAGCTGTAGCATTGTTTTCCACATTTCTCTGTCAATATAGAAACAGCTAATGCTGATTTTGCTCACTGTTAAAATTTAATATTTCAAGATCTTGCCAGACAAGCCAGCCTCTTTCTAACTTGTGCAGCCACAGCAAGACAAACATTACCAAGCACAGTAGGTGATGCTGGAATTTAATTAACCACTCGCTTGAAGATGGACATGCCCCGGGGGTCATGATCTCCTGCTCACTTGCTTCCTTCGATTTGGCAGTGCTAACAGTATAACGCTCTCTTGGGTCACGTGAAAAGGAAGTAGGCATGAACAGCCTGAAAAATTCTCACTTCTTACCACCACCACTCTCAAGAGACTTATCTTCTCTATCACAAAACTTAATCAACACTCAAAGATAACTACACAGGTCTCTAAGAGAGAATTCTAATTGATCAGAATTTTATGGATTACCAAATCATAGGCATTGCTCATTTACCTGGAAAACCGAGATCTCAACCTTGTACAGAGTAACATCTCCTTTCTAGGTCCTTCCTCAATCCAGATTTCTCTGTATACACACAGAGTACCACTGTGATGACCAGGAGAGATGTCATTCACAGCAATAATCATTTAGCATCTGAAAACTATTGTTTTATGAATATTTAATGTCCATTTTCATACTGTTTGTTATAGATACCCAAATTAATAATCCTGGCAACTGGCAACAATATCTATGCTCAAGAGACCAATGAGCGAATCAGATAGAAAAGCATCCAGTGCTACCAAGGTTTATTCCTCAGATGGCCGATGGAGACCAGTAGTTTTGATGCCTGCTGGACATTTGAAATTGTCAACTCATGTAAGTTCACCTTTTTTTCTCTCAGGTGCCCTTATAAGCAGGAGCTAGGGTCTCCCAGCCATGGGTGATATGTATCTCTCTGCCACCTCTTGAACATTGCATAGCAGCAATGACACCAGTGGTGAAGATCATTATTTAACTTTGACTGCCTGCTGATTAGATATCTAGACAAGGATTACCATCTAATGAGTGGAGTGGACAGGCACCTTCACAGGCCAGGCCTTCTCACTTCTCTTGGGCATTTTCAGTATCGATCTTACCTGAGACGAATACAATTCTGGAAGTGTCTGTCTCTCCGTCTCTCAAGAAACTATGAAAAGAGACAACTGGTTTAGTCCACTCCTTATCCTTGGACAGATAAGGTGATTTAAGTATGACCCCAGCCCTGTTAAATTAACAGCAATTCTAACAAGCCAATTTATTTACTCAGACAGTTGGTAAATATATTTGTTCTTATGCCAGGATGAAATTGCTTTAATATCAATATACTGGAAGAGGTTTCTCTAATATTTGCTTCTAGAGACCTCTTGTTCTAATCTATTCAATTATTGATTGCTGGATGTTCACAAGGGGCCACTGCAGTCAATGAAAATTCAGGTCAGCAGGCTTGCAGCAAGTCTTGCACAGCTGTGCCTTACACTGTCCACTCATAGTAAAACTTCAGTCATACATATATTCTTAGTTTTCTATATCCTAATTTCAGTGCTAATGAATGCAGAAGCTATTAATTAGCTAGTCAAAAAGTTGCTTATGTCTATTCTTGCTTCCAGGAGCCTCCCATTTAGGGTCAGTTCTATAAAATTGCAAGTTCTGTAATACCGCTTTAAGCTCTTGCTCTTTGCTGTAGAAGAAAGTGAGAAATAACATGAAGAAACATCCACACAATAAGTAATACCACTGGTCTATAGGATACGTGTGTTCAGGTGCTATATTTGGGCATGAAAACTCCAGAACTATTTGCTGGACTGCAAAAATAGTTCAAAAACAAATTTATTATTTATTCAATTTAGTTTTCCTGCTTGGGAAAACATCCTTTACTTTTGCAGATGTCATGAAATCTGGACTTACTCAGGGTTCAACAACATTTTCTCAGGATGGCAGTCCCATTGAAATTAGCAAAACCCACTGCATTTGCTGGAGTTTGTAAGACAATTTGTAGGGTAAGTGATTTTTATAAAATGTTTGTTATTGTTATTTTAAATTTCATATAGTGCAAGCATCTATTTTGCCTCCTTGCCTTGCTGCATTCACTTTTCTGGTTGTCTAGAGCTCTCTTTTGAGGATATTTCTTAATCTCTTCTCTTTTTCACATCTACCACTTTCAGCCATTGGGGTTCTGCTCTTCAGCCTTCCTTGAAGTATAGCCAGCCTCTGCCATCTTCCATATCCCACTTGCTCATCCCACTCCCCTCCTCCATTTTTTCTCTTTCCAAGCCACCAACTCTACTCTCTCTTTGCTCAGACCACAGTGCCATCCTGAAACAGGAAGGCGGTCCAGTAAAACAACTGTAAGATCTAAAAAGAGGTGTCTAGTTTAAATTAGAGTCAACTCACCACCTCTCTCCATCACTTTCTATGCAGACTGTTTTCCCCTGAACACAAAAACCCAGGATCCTTATGGAACAATATGGTGTCTGCATATTACTCGGGAAGTCCCTGATTTCAGTCCCACAACAGCAGTTCCTGCAGTCACTCAGACAGGCAACATAACACCTTCGCTCCTTATTGATGCAAAAGAGAAAAAGAACATGATTTTCCACAGTGTGCTCATTTTCGGTGCCTGACTTAGGTATGCCTCAGAAGTAGCTGAGGCTCCTGCTGCTCAGTGAGAGGGGATGAACTTTCTACCCAACATAGCTGTCAAAACACTTGGAAAGCACCTCTCATGCATTTCTTATGCAAGGAAATAAAACATTTGAAATCCATTTCTGGTAAACATTTAATGCTTCTACTTAGAGCACAGGAAAACAACAGGAATATTGAGCTTCTCTGTCAGGTCACGGCTGCATCCACCTGTGGTCCTCCTGAGAAGAAGTACCTACCAGTGCTTCCCTGAGATGACCTGAGCAATGGTTGGCCATTTTACAGCCAAGGATGCAGGACACATAGAGCTAGACGAGGAACCAGGACAATGTCAGCAGCAAGCCACCTCCTCACCCAGCCTTCTCTGTCTGCTCCAGAGATGGCTGGAAAGGGGCATGCCCTCAGCTGAGCTTGCCTTGGGCCTTTTGATCTTTCTTTTTGAGTTTCTGCCACTCTGGGTAAGTGCTCCAACTGCTAGACACCTGTGCACAAGGTGAGAGATGTGCTGACACTGGTCAGGCTAGACCTCAATGTATGCAGCTTTTTATCGTTCTCCAGGAATTTAAGCAAGTACCTGTGCAAAAGCTAGAAGTTACATAGCTTTAGGATAAAAGTGGGTACTCAACTCCCAGAAAACAGTCATTTCAGGGTGACTGTTCACAGGCAATTAATAATAATAATAAGCACTAGAGGGGCCTTCAAATTAAGTAGGGAGGTATCTAGAGAGCTGAGGGACATAAAAAAGTCTCAAGCAATCCTGCGAAGTGAGGGGACGAGGTTGCTGTCTCAGCCTAGGATAGGTTTTAATCACTGATAGTGAATATTGTTTCCTCCAAGGTCAAAAATTCTGGGATAGAGGTTTATTCATGCCTGCCTCTCACATCAAACATGAGCATATCTGCATATCATTTTCAAACACAGGGCAGGTCCTGATGCCTTGACTGCTGGCTGATCACTGTGACTTTCGTGAAACGTGGTGGACTCAGGTACTGAGGGGGAAATAGGCTTTTGGAGGAACAAAGATTATGTTACTAGTAGACAGAAAACATCATTTTTCTACAAATTCTTTGCCCCAACCTGAAGGCTGGTCAATGGTCATGTTTGCAGCACATCACAAATGTTTCCTTAACCCTAGCATATTGATGTGAAAACACTCTTCTGAATAGTTGGAAAAATGTGTTTACATTGAAATGTCAGGACATTAAACTATGGAACGCCTCAACTTCTTTAAATCTGCATGCACTGACATAAAGTGTACTTAACCCCAGACATTGCAGAAGTACGATCTGCAAGCTAGTAGCAGCATATTTAGAGGCTAGATATCGTAACAAACAAACTCCTTTCCATGCAAGTTCGTTTTTTGTTTGTATATTATTTGCTTTTGTTTCTAAATTGGAAAAAGGCTAATCTTCTCTAATAAAACCCCATTAGCACTGTGAGATACACAACAGTGCAGCACCCTGGCTCTGCTACGGCACGGTGCCAAATGAAGCCACTATGGAATTACGTTTTTCCATATAGAGAGAAGCATACACGCTTTGCTCACTGTCCTACGCCCAAAATTCACATGGTGAGAGGAGGCACTTCTCACCATGTGGAAACTGTTAAGAGGATGTGAAAACAAATGTTTTTAATTGAAATTGTCATTGCTAAGCCAGACTGCTGTCTGGGGTATCTTGCTGGAAAGTGACAGCAGCAGCAGGGAAACAATGTAAGAGATTGTAAAATCAGTTTCCATTCCTCACTAATTCAGCGACCACATATGGGATGCTATCATGTTGTTTATTTTAAGACCTAACACTAAGGGTGGCAAGCCTCTTGGTGCTGCAAGGCGGAGAGTTGGGGAGGAAGCACCATCCAGGTCGGACACTGAAGACCCGCGCCCCTCCGCCACTGACCTGCTGCGTAGCCTTGTGCCACCCACGTCATCCTCCCTGCCTGTGTCTCCTCTCAAGCTCTGTGACTATTCTGTCTCTTGACATTGCCATTTCACTGGGGACAGGGACAATCTCTGATATCGCACTGTGAATGAAAACAAATAATAGTTTGCACTATCGTCTACCACTGCTGATGCACAATAGTTGACAGCTGTTTTTTTAACAGCCTTGGAACTCTCTCTGCTAAAGTGGAGCTGATTGCACTGGTACACTGGCTGTGGCAGGTCTCACGTCCCTCCAGTCCAGCTCTCCAAATCCATAGCAAGAGAGTCCAACAGAGACTTGCCAATCCTGGAACAATTCTGTGTAAAGACTAATATTTCTTTAATTTGTATTCAGAAAATTCTTTTATACATCTGCTCTTTTTTACTCGGTGAAATCTTGAAAGTTTGACTACAGGAGTTTTGCTCGCTTGAGCCTGGGCTCTGTGCACGTGTTCTCACCTAGCACACACATCAGCAACATGTGTCTCCAGTGGGTCAGCGCCCAGGCACGGGGTCAAGGTGCCCTCCTTAGCTCACCCAGAGAAGATCAAAGTGGTGACACATCAGACCTACCTGTTTCTCACAGGAATATTTATAGCCAAACCATGTTTTGTGAGTACAGGTATCTGAAGCTGATGCTGGTGTCTGGATGTCGAGCACAAAGCTGAAACCTGATGCTTTGTGTGCCTGCTCTCCAGCACTTCCCTTTCAGCTCCTGCTTTAGGCTTTAAAGCACCCATGAAAAGCAATGTCACCTAGGTTTCTTCTGCTTTCGCATAAATTTACCCAGAAAAAGGTGAAGGGGGGCAAATCCCAAGACGATTGATTTTGCACTTCTATGAATGAGGCAGAAAGGCTTTACCCCCTTCACCGGAGGCACGGAAAGCAACGCTTGCTAAGCCAGACTGATCTTTCTGAACTCAGAAGACAGAGTATTGCTAACTCTGTCAAAATGGTCTCAGTTACATGAATCAACCTGATGACATATAAAGGCAGGCCAAAACTATCTGCAAAAAGCTTCTACACCAGTTCACAGCATGAATAAACTGCAAGCAAGCTTTTTCTGTTTCAGACAAAGTGGAACGGAAATCAAAGAGTTAGTGCAATTTTATATTCCAATTCAGAGAATTATATAACACTCATGCTACCACTGAATCCATAAACAGCCTTATTCCTCCTGCATGCTCTCACCTCCCTAGTTTTTGAAATATTAAACCCTTTTTGATAGCATCCTTTGGATTCTCGGTTTAAACACTGAATCAGCTAATTAAGTTTGTATTTATCTGTAAAGTAATGTTCATGTGAGTTGCCTCTTCATTTTATGTATGTGCATCTTTGATGTGGAAATCAGAAAGCTTTGGGCATGTAGCATTCCGCAGATCTTTCTGGACTTGTGCACCTATGGCAAGGAGCCGACTGCTGCATCTTCCTCCTGGGACGGGGAAGCACTTTTCAGTGCCCTGCTCAAGGTGTGCACTCTGGGCATGCTCCATGCTGCAGGCTGCAACCAAAACCTGAGTGAACACCATCTCTCCTGCCCCTGTGCCTGGTTTCTACAGGAAGGGAAGCTGCCCTTCCCTTTTTATTTTTTTCTATTTTCTGTTTTCATAGAAAAGGTCACACACAGCATTCCCAGTGTGACTGACTGGGGAAGCAAGACATGGTGCAGCTCACCTTTGCACTGCTGTTTAGACATATCCAGAGTCTGTTCAGCATTGCCCAGCCCCCATAAGGGGCTAGACCTGATCCCCTGAACAGTGTCCTCTATCTTTGTCCCTCAAGTCACAATTTAAGCACATATCCCCCAGCCTTCTGAGGATGCTTGCAATTCTAATTCCAAAGCCATCTCCCTTTGGCACAGATTTGTGCCTCCACACTTTTGTGATGGAAAACTGTGAGCTCAAATAAATAATCATGAGCCAGTGGCAGTAGAAAGGATGATGTCCCCTAAAGGAAGGAATCCTGAGCAATTTCAGTTGTCTGCATAATTAATTTTTTTGTGTCCCTCATTTGGAGTCTCCGTCACACTTTGCAAATCCACACCAGGGCATTGCAGCTATTGCTTTAGGGCATAAGCCATTTATATTCTCAGAGTCCCATTTTGGAAGCCTCAGTCCCACTGAGTAGATATTATACATTCAAGGAATCTCACTGATACCAAAATGACTAACCATGTGAGTGCAACTCACAGCATCAATAAGCTACGTGACCTATGAGATAAATTAGCACTGCTTTGCAAATGCATTGCAAAGTAATGCAGAGGCTGTGTATTACTTTGCAGAAGTAATGGGTTGAATCACCTGACCCTTGCTTTGCAGCTGGCTGAGGTGAGGGAGGAATGGTTGTTTTGCTTTGGCTTTTCCTAAAAGATTTAAATGGTTCAAACAGAAAACGTGAACTTGTCAGGGAATGGTAAACACGGTACTGAGGGCAGGAAGCTGGACTGAGTAATCACAAGACAAGTGAATGCCAAGTAGATGTGATATTCACATAGTTTCTTTCATTCCTCCAGCTCATATGCATATTATTGTTAATCTCAGTGTAAAACTCGGCACCAGGTATGAAATGTTAAGCATGCATTGAAAATGGTAGGTTTTGTATAAGTTGTTAAAAAGTCAGTCAAATTCAGACTCACATCTAAAGACATCTTTCATTTTTTCCCCCTGCTTCCACAAGTGCCTGTAGTATCGTAATTATTCACATATTTACATTATGCTATTCCCTACTCTCTAATAGCAAATGCAGGGCTCATATGCTGACATTCTTTTCATTGCTTATATCCACTTCAGAAATAGCTCAAATTATTTTGAACAATATTTTTTATGACCTAAATGACTTTGTGAGTTCTTATCTATAAATTGTGTCATTTTTGCCATGACTGTCACATGACATCTCTCATCTTTTTCCATAGTGTCTGTTCTACAGAAAATGTTAAGAAATTTGTTTGTCTTGGTTTTATTTTGGTTTGACTTGACTTGTTTTGTGCTGTTGCTTTCTTCTTTTGAAAAGCCAGAACATGCCATGTGTCTTTTGGCCAGGGCAATAAGTGCTCTTACTGTCCTTCTTCTGAAATAAGCTTTATTAACCTAGAGTCTCCTCTGGATTTAATTTTAGTTCCCCTAAAGCTGCCACTATACCATGCCTCCTCTTAGCCTGACCTCACTGAACACAGCTGCTACTTCTTATGCATTACTCTCTGCTAGAGCCGAGACGTATTTAGACAATGGAAAGAAATCACTGACTCTACCTTTCTTCCCTTGAGATGACATTCTCCTCCATAATTATGAATAATCCCCCTAAGATGGCTAATGTGATTGTGTTAGCAGCTAAACTATTTGAGGGAAGATAACCTGGGTCAATTTAAAAAATAATAGTTTAATAGATTTTAAGGCCATAGGGGCTGATGTGATTATATGCGTTAAATTCCTACAAAACAGTAGGCTAATTCCTGGCTGAGTTAAATAATGTATTTTTTAAGCCTATTCAGTTTTGAATTAAAGTTACATCCCTTGGCAAATCACTCCAATGATTAATTACCTTTGCTATTTAAAACTGCGAACCCCCTTTGAAATGTCAAGCTTCGGTTGGTAGTCCGAACACATACACGAGCTCTTCCTTCTTCCAGGGGGTTAACGACTTCTCTAGTGTCAGATACTCCCACCCTCTCTAGGGGTGTTAAATGACTGCGCTCAGCTCAGCTCAGGATCTTCTCCTTTTATTTTTGCAGGCTAAAGGGGCTGCTTCCCGTCACGACAGACGATATTTTCCATATTGGCAGTCCTTGTTGTTCCTTTCTACAATCCCTTTAGACTTCTAAAATCATCCTTTCTAAAATTTCTCCAGTTTTTATCATCTTTTTTTTCCCCTTTAAAGCCTGGCACTAGCATGGGGCACAGCATTCTGCAGACGATCGTGCTGGTGCTGTATGGGGGGACAATACGACCTCCCGCCCCTGCCTGACACCCTGCCGTTTGCGCCTCCTTGGCTCTCATCTGTGCTCTCAGCCAGCACATCGCAGTGGGAGCTCATCTTCAGTTTGTTCACCAGTGAGACCGGCAAAAAAAACTTAAAATTTAACTGCTTTTCAATAGAAAATTTTAAGACTACTTTTCCTGCTTTCTGTCATGCTCCAACACACAAGCCTCCATAAAAGACACAGCAAATAAGATGCTTCAATCAAGATTTGCTGCTGTAATGCCCCTTGGGTATGACAGCTTGCTTTCTCCCTCGTCTGCTCAGTGGGTGAGGCTTCCTGGTCAGGCTCAGAGCTGAGGAGAGGAAGTAAAAGCATTGACAGGAATGAGAACAGTGAGGAGCAGAGCTTTCTCCCCAGCAAGGCACCGATGCCATCCTACCCCTGCCACATGCATGTCCGGGTGCCAAGAGGAATGGCAGTGGCACAGCATGGCACTGTCAGATTTGACATACAGAGCTGCTTAGCACCATTAAGTCATCCAAAACCCAAATGCCATGGTGCTCTGCTGACTGGTCTGAATACTGGGGTTTTCTATGTTAAATCACAGCAGCTTGCATTGTCCAGAGTCAGACACTCCCACCAAAACCTGCCCCGATTCATGAACAGGTCTACTACTGTGCCTTTTTTCCAAGCCTCCACTGCCCAAAGTGCAATCCCCTCCTTCTCCATCCTTCCAGCTCACATGACACTTCTGAGATGTGGTTACAGATCTGGGAACCAGCACTAGAACCAGGCACATGAAGTGGTGGGCGGCAGACTCCTTCAGAACGGCCAAGCGCCGTCCCCACATCTGATCTTCCCAGGTGCCTCTGCGCCAGGAACGGGTGAAGGGGGGCACCAGCCCTCCCTCCTCAGCCGGCCCTTCAGGCTGCACCCTGCACCCTGCTCATAGAGTATTATTGCACTGTGGACACTCATAGAGCTATACAGTCAATTATTACTCTCTCTTGTCACTGTTTCACATCTGTACTTCAAAGGCTGTTTACTTTGCTCTCCTGTAGAACTGTCTCCTGTGACAGAAATGCTGCTGCAGCTCCCAGACTCCACTCTGTTCTCCACTGTCACTTTCTCCCACTCCTGCTTGCTTTATTTTAGCTGAGCTAACATTTTTATCACAATATGTTCACTTCAAAATTGACTGGTTGTTTATTCTTTGCTTCTCTTGGGTTTTGTTCATACACTTTCTTCACAGCTTCTTATGTCTTTGAGTATATATGTTTGTGTTTTCATGTCCCGTATGAGTTATGAAAACAACTGAATGGCTGTGGTTCGTGTCAAGCCAGCCACGCTGCGCTGATTTACTATGCAGACATTGTGTAAGCTTCAAAGAATCTCCTACTACATGTATTATAAGACACCACCACATGATATGGAAAGTTAACTTTCAGCAGAAACTGAGAACAAATGGTGGTTCAGTAGAGTTTCAGATAAAATTGCCCTGGTTTTATTCCTCTCTTGGTATAGCCTGTCAGGAGTTGCGCTCTCTTTTTGTTTTTGTATTTATATTTACTGTATAGTTTTGCATATTACCAATAAAAGAGATGTATTAAAGTAAAGAAACCAAAAAGTCAGAAAGAACCCGGTAATTATTTCTGCCTCTAACAACTAAATAACAATCTATGTGCCACCTCGCCTTGCGAGTCACTATGGCCCTGACTCAGCAAAGTTCCCAACCACACACTTCACTGTAACCCTGCAAACAGTCTCATTGGCTTTGCTTAGCCATATCTTCAAGTTTGACTGAATAGAGACCTCTAACAGATGTATACAAGTTTTACTAAATGCAGAATTGAGGAAAACAAGGTGTATGACTTTCTGAATAGTCTGAAAATCGGGCAGGAACATTAGAAAAGTCACTCACATTTGTGAGGTTTAGTGTGGGGATCAACAAAAGAAACATTAACTTTTTCTTCCCAAGCACATCTCTCCCTTCCTGACCTGGATGTTGCTGTCTTGGATAGATGCAAACCCAGGTTCATACTGTTCTGGCTTGATTTTGCAAAAGCTGAGTCAAAAGGTTTTGCAAAACTGAAACTATAGTCAGCATAGTCTGGCTGCTGCAGTGTGTCTAAAACTGAAATAGGGTGGCAGAAATAAGCTTCGGCTCTGGAACTTACATGCCTTTGATCCCTATTCCCTGCCATTAGCTTTCACTCATAGCCTGTCTCAGGTCACCCCACACTTATCATGATTATGTCTCCAGAGGTTTGATTTCAGTAGAGGACTCGAGCTATTTTCTTGTCGTTCCTCCTTTATTCACCCCTTCGATAAAACGAGAAGAGTCCTCCTCAGCTAGAACCACATCCAGTTCTGCTTCCTAGAAGGAAAGCAAATATGATGTACAGATGTCAAGCATGTAAAAGGACAGGAGAAGGGGCATCTTCACTGAAGGTGAGTTATCTTTTAGAAAGGTAGCTGAATTTTTTTCTTTTGTGGTTCTGGTCCCTAACCTGCTATAAGGAAGAGTGAGGCCCTAAAATAATAAAGCAAGAACTGTGAAATCCGAGCGCCAAGTTTTGTGCTGCTTTATACCCCTGTTCATCTGACTTAACCTGACACTTGTTGGGAAGCCAGCTCAGAAAGCGAAGGCCAGGGAGCATTTCATCACTGAACCTGGAACAGTGGACTGTCTGACTGCGGCATTTTGAACAACCTCTAATTTCATAATTAAAGTTCAAGGGTGGCCAAAATAAAGAAAATTACATCAATCAGCAGCTGCTAATGGACACCAGCGAGTCTTCCATTTCAGTGAAACTGCAACTTCATAAAGATTAATTGTGTTGCATGGCAGAGGGTTACAACTCCATAATTGTTGGAAATATTGCCTGACAACAGTGAAAGCAGCAAGACCTGGAGATTGTTCTGTACTCAGAATTTGGAGAGTAACCAAGGCAGGGAGCGGCATGAGGCAGCTTGCTGAGCACCACCAGTGATCTCAGGAGAGGTCCCCCAGGGTACTGGGGATGCTTATGTTCATGCAATGGATCGAGTTCCTCTTAAACTGAACCAGTAACATCCAGCCAGCCATTCAGCATCATTTGCAAGGGTTAGATGAATAGCTCTTCGGACACCTCAGACTCTGTCAACCAGGTACATGATTTAGTTCCTTACACTTAGTCATCTAGTATCATTTTGAGATACTGTGGGATATCCTGTTTGTTACTGAGCAGATTTGCAAGATGTAGTAAGCTGTGACACACCTGGTATCTGCAGAGAAGTGTCTTGGATAACCTATGGCATCTCAGAAAGAACTCTTCAGCTACACACAGGCAACTAGCCTCCTTCTAGACCTCCACCGACTATAGCAGGACCTTGTACTCACAGCTATCATGTAGAGACTGACTTACAGACACCCGAATTTGGGTGTCTTTATCATTGGGCTGAATCCCATTCCTGTTGACCCATTAACATCTATCCATCATGCCCAAAACACACACCCAGTAAAAGATCGGTGCTCACTGGCTTTTTCTCACTTTTGCTAGGGCTCTTCAGATTCAGTACACTCAAGAAGCCTGAGTAGACTCAAGGAGCTTGTAGCTCCTTTCACTTTCTTTTTTTCCTCTGTCCTCCAGTCCTCATGCTCAGTCAGTTATTTCAACCTCTTTCCTTCTTCCTTTTCCACACTTTTTATCCACTCTCTGTACACAGAATGGCTGTCCTCCTTCAGTCCCTCTGTCCTGAATCTTGTCACAGTCTTTAGAAATTATCAAGGGTGTCTAGTCTCTGCGACCTAGCGATGCACCCCATCAAGGACCACTGGAGAGAATATCTACCATAACACTGAGGTCCTTGTTTTGCTAGCTGGGTGGTATAGGTCTGACATTCCCCTGGTCAAGAAACACATTCAGCCTTAGTCTGGGTTAAGTGCTGGTTTAATGCTCTTGTGCTAAACAAGGTGCCATACAAGATAAAAAGTAGCAGCCAAGATTTTGAAGAATGATGGGATTCAGATATCCCTGCTCTTCACATTTACTGTTAGCTAACTCCAGGCACTCCCCATTCTCTGTGCCAACTAGTTTTGACGCCATTTGGAGACACTGAGCTTGGCTATGTTCAAATGGCATGATACCATGTCATGAAGGTACCTGAGCAATCTGTGAGCCAGGTAGTTTAAGTGTGCATCACTGTAATTGTCTTCTCAGATAACTAGACCTGCTGGGAAAAAAAAATGCAGAGGAGGACTGGAATATGTGTTTTAAAAGTTATATGCAAGTGCTGAATTACTGATTCCATTCTTCCAGGAATTTCTGCCTTCACTGAATCTAAAGCTGCTTAAGACTATGTGCAGATTAAGCAGCTGGACTGTTTCCTGGTTCTTAGGTACATGTCCCAGCAGTATCCAGACTCCAGAAAGGTCAAGAGCCCTTGATGCATCCTGGTTTCCACAGAAAGAAAAAGAATAGCTGTGTGTTGGAAAGGAAATACACAGTCCAGACAACAGCGGGCCAGGATACTGGGTGCAGTCAGCCAGTAATCCAGATTTAGACTGTGTCTCCTAAGCCTTCGGGTTGTGCCTGATTTTTAATCCCTGAGATCAAAAGCTCTCACAGGCAAAGAGCACACTGCTTTGTGTGCACAGCGCAGAGCAAGCTGTCAGTGCTGAGTAAATAATACATAACAGGTTTTATAACTGGGACTTACAGTGCGTAACAGCTGTCTGGTGGCAGCTGCATATTTGCTTACTGTGGGAACTGAGTGACATTTGAATGCACGCATCCAGGCAGCTAGTCGGTCTAGGGAGCTATGTCATCCTCCCCGGCCACTTCTGGCAGCCAGTCCACGACATGGAGGTAATGTTAAGTTCCAGCTCCAAGCAAATTGCAACACAGGCATAGATGTACCTCTTCAGGGGTGTAGGAGAAGCTGCTTTTCTGGAGCTTGAACAGTTCTGAATACATCAAAGGTACTGCTGCACCTTTGTCCTTGGGGCAGCAGAGCCCCTTTGCCAGGTTTGTCTGGCATGGGGAGAGGACAGGCGGCTTTGTCCCTGGATCCTCCTCTCTGGGACTGGGAAGAGTTATAAAAATAGAGGTAATGTGCATTTTGAACCAGTTCTCATTTGTACTTCTGACTAATATTATCCATCATATTCTCATTCAAACTGGAGAAAGCAGACAAGGTCAAATAGTTCACCTGGTTTTGTTTGTTTTTAAAGCAAAAAAACATTTTTCATAGGACTACAGACCTGGAAGGGACCTCCCACACCATCAAATCCTGTTCTCTGCTGCCTTTTTAAATCTCGTTACTTTATCCCTTTCTTCAGCTAATCATGCTCTATCTAGAGTCTACTCTGGCCTCTTGCAGCCCATGTTCCTGCTGGGAAGCAGTTCCAGAGCCTCGTTCTTCCTCTGCTTAGAAACCTATTAATTTGCAGATGATGTATAGTGCTACCCTGTTTACACTACTTAGTTCTGCTCTCTGCCTTGTCCTCTGCCTTACAGAGTCCTCTTTCCCTGAGGTACTTTGAGGGAGCAATCAGTCTCTCTTTTACTTGACTAAACAAGCTGAGCCCTAGTTTCTTTTTTATCTCATTTTCAGCAAAATCACTTCCAAACAAAAAATATCCAAGCAATTCTGCTCCATGCCCTTTGGGAATATGTACTTGAGAAGGAAAGTCATCTTTCTAGAGAAAGACCATACCATGGAGTGATATTTCCACTTGCCTCTCCATGGCAGGGCTGTCAATCACCTGAAAACGTCATGCAAATGGGTGCTTGCAAGAGTGCAGAAGAGCCAGGGTGCAGGTCAATCCCATGCATTTCTCACTGCTCTTCCTATCCTTTTATTCTTTGGCTCTACTCTTATTTTGACTCTTTCAGCTCATTATATATCTAGAATTGTCCCCTGAATTTGGGGTAACTGTGAAGAACTGTCCCTGCTCATTGCAGGGGGGTTGGACTAGATGACCTTTAAAGGACCCTTTCAACCCAAAGCGTTCTGCAGTTCTAAGATGGCTCCATGCATCGGGCAATATTCCCATAATGCCATAATTTACACCAAGACAGGTTTCTCTGTCTGACACCCCAAGAGAACAGTCCCTCTGCTTCTCCTAGTATAAAGATTTATGTGAAGCCTGCCCTTTGCACAAGACTGTGAAATGAGCAGGTTTTTCCTTGCACCCTCTCCATCTGCAAACAAACCAGTGGGAGCCTTTGTAGGCTTTAGCATGCTAGGACAAGGGGGAAAGGCTCTAAACTAAAAGAGGGCAGATTTACATTAGGTATTAGGAAGAAATTCTTCACCATAAGGGTGGCGAAACACTGGAACAGGTTGCCCAGAGAAGCTGTGGATGCCCCCTCCCTGGATGTGTTCAAGGCCAGGTTGGATGGAGCTCTGAGCACTGGTCTAGTGGAAGATGTCCCTGCTCATGGCAGGGGGGTTGGAATTAGATGATCTTCAAGGTTCTTTCCAATCCAAATCATTCTATGATTCTATGTGATTAGACTAGTATGGAGTATCAGTGTTGCAAGATGAACTCTTCTGCTGCAGGTTTTAACCTTGTAATTATCAACATACAGAGAGAATGTATCTCCGGATTTAAAGTTCATCATAAGGAAATGACAACCAAAGATTCCTTCTCCAAGAAAAATACAAATATGACTTATTTTAGAATGCTCTTTTTAATGGGTTGTCATAAATATGATCAAACCATAGGAGGCTGTTAAAAATACATGCCACTCCAGACACTTCAACCTACAACATGTGTTCAACAATTCATGTTCTGATTGGAAAGTTACCTTTGCAATGCTCATTGTTATCTGCCCATATCTGAATAGGTTTATTTTACATCCTTACCTTGCAGTCATTAGTTCTCTGTTTCACTTCTCATGCAATTAAATCTTTTATTTTTTCTTGTTTTATTTTTTTTCCCCCAAGCAGGTATAGCACAACTGCTAGTGAAAAGAAAAAAAGATCCACTTACTCATAGGTGATAAAAATTCACAGTAAAGCCACAGATGTAGCAGAGTGAGAATTACTGTAGCAGCAGGAACAGAAGATAAAAGAGGATTACATACGACAAAATGTAGTAATTGACTAGAAGTCACTGAAAAATACCAGATGGATGTCACTATTCCACACAGCTCTAATATGCCTGTAGACTTTATTGAGCTTCACTTGAGCTTTGCTTTTAGTATTTTCCTGAGTGTAATTGAGGTTTATTGATATGCTATTATGGGCCAGTTTATATGTGACCATAAAAAAATACAGTCTGAATCTCGTGTATAACCAGGAACACTGTACTATTCTGCTTAGCTGAAGACAGTCACATTAATGACTGCTATAAGATAAATTCCTGTTTCCTCCCTTAGACCTTTGCATTGTACATGAACAGTAAATGCCTCACACAGCATTTAAATTACAGGAGCTTTTTCAGTGAGGGATAGTTGCATAAAAAGATCAGCACGTAATTTCAAATGCTGCCAAAAGTAGCTTATATGAGATTTTGATTCTGGTTTTGTGTATAAAGAAAACAAATATACATACTATAATGACTTGCCATAGCCAGTTTGCTCTGCTTAGTTATTAATAATTTATTTTTCTATTTATTTTAGAACTAAAAGCAGGGGAGGAAGGAAATATTTTTTTGCTTCTTTATCTCTTTCCACCTGGAAGGGGTTGAAATAAAAGGGAGTGAGGGAAAGCTAGCTCCTTCTCTTCCGACTGAGTTGGAGGGTCTTGCTACTTTTCTTATTTGGCTGGTGAGGTGGCCAGGAATTTGCTATCAGCAGGATTAGCTGGTATGTAACTCAAAAAGTTTCTGCCTTCTCAGCAAAGGATTAAAGCATCATGGCGGGAAGAAACGTTGCCTCATCTGAGAAGCCCACTGTGGCTGGATTTTCACAATGGACTGAAGCACCTTTTTTTGGGTAGGTGAAACCAACTGTCATGATTTAACCCAGCAGCCAGGAACTAAGCACTATACAGCCCCTCGCTCACACCTTCCCTTCCCCCGCAGCAGGATAGGAAGGAGAAATAGACAAAGGTAAAACTCGTGGGTTGAGATAAAGACAGTTTAATAGGACAACAAAGTAAATACTAATACTACTCGTAATCATGATAATAATCACAATAGTAATGACTATGCAAAGCAACCTATCAACATACAATTTTCTCACCACCCAATGATCAATTCACAGCCTGTCTCCAAGCAGCAATTGCAGAATCTGGAACTCATGGATTTTGTGAATATCGCAAAAATCCCAAAAAAACTGAACTCAGAACACACAGAGAAAAGAAAAAAAGATTCCTGTCACCCAGCCAATCCTCATTCATAAACTGAGCATGATGTCTACGATCTGGAATATTTTCACTGGCCAGCATGGGCTAGCTGCCTGGCTGTGCTCACTCCCAGCTCCTGCACACCTGCTCACTAACTGGATATGGGATACTGGAGAAAGTCCCCAGTTTCTTAACAACAACTAAAACTGTCAGTGTTATCAACATTCTTCTCATACTAAATCCAAAACACAGCAGCTACTTGGAAGAAAATTAACTCTATCATCTCAGCCGAAACCAGGACACCAGCTCTCCTATTTGCACCTGCCCTTCAGCAATCCTCCACCACAGAGTGGGATGAATCATTTTGCCATATCTCTCAAAAAAAGCATTTGGGAGACTGGAGCACCTAAATAAGGGATTTTCACCACCTGTCACCTGGGCAGGGAGGCAGCTAAGCCAGTGAGGAAGTAGGACAGACCCCAACACAGCACCTCTGAAATACCAAAATGCAGGGAAGTCCCAGTTGCTGGTCAGGAGCTCAGTCCAAGCTCAGGTCAGAGGAGATGAAGCTCCTGCAAATACACAGGTGTGTCGCCTTGAGGACAGTCATGAGGTAACAAAAGGAAATCAGCCCAGAGAGCCTGAGTACAGGGATGCCAGATCAGGTGGTCCTGGCTGACTGGCCAGAGACAAGACCCTTCCTCCATTCTGGATGGTCAGCTGTGAGCCCTCTCCTGAGGGTCAGCTTGTCCACTGGGTCAGCTTTCCCAGGAAAACTCTCTCCTCCTTACCCTTGTAATAGAACAAGTTCTTCCCTTGGAAAGAAGGGGTATGGTTTCTGTTTAACAGCATCCCTTTGATCAAGTAGTGCATGACCAGAATTGTGTTAACATTTAACCTAAGTTTAGAGACAGAGTATCTGGTCATCAACACTATCCGTTTAGTCAAAGACAAGTTCTCCTTCTTGAAGAAATAAAGGAAAATTGGCAAAAGAAATTAGCCTTAAGTTGTCCTTAAGTGACATGTAACCATATATGAATAAAAGGAGTTGAGGTGCTTCATCCAGGAAGACCACTGAGGACAACTAGAGACCCCCACAAAGGAGGAAGACATGCGCAGAGAGATCTGAAAAGGAGCCAAGAAGACTGGTGCCCCATAGTTGCACAACACATGTAGATTAGGATGAATATGTATTAGATAGATAGAATATGCATGAATTTAATATATAAATGTAACGAAGAAGCCGGCATTGGGTGTGCTTGATTTGTGGAAAATCCACCGAGCACCAAGGCCTGAATAAAACAAAATCTCTCCTGAGTGTGTGAAGATTGACTTATTGCATACCAGGTATAGAATCCACTTTTCGGACAACACCCTCGTCCTCATCCTCATCCTCATTCTTCCATT
>Ga0065711_1037679_pt1 | contig 19583 bp, 11 predicted proteins | sample Hoacrofraction12_FD_59098 | JGI IMG/M metagenome (GOLD analysis project Ga0065711, IMG submission 59098) | Hoatzin crop microbial communities from Cojedes, Venezuela - Epithelial fraction 12 v2 (version 2) | ecosystem: Host-associated > Birds > Digestive system > Esophagus > Crop | place...
GGAAAGGAAAGGAAAGGAAAGGAAAGGAAAGGAAAGGAAAGGAAAGGAAAGGAAAGGAAAGGAAAGGAAAGGAAAGGAAAGGAAAGGAGGCACAACTCACATTAATGTCCCACAAAATGGTGTCTGTGACACATCTGGCTGACCTTTTGTCTCCATGAGGACAGTTATCTCAATTCCTCCTTTGCTGCTTGCTAAGTGGTCTTCCCAAAGAGTCCACAAATATGGATTCCAACTCTGATCTTCCTGATAGTCTGTTCCAGCTTCAGCTGAGCCCTGGAGGGCAGGTTAGATGGAGCTGGCCAACTAAAAGGTGACCAGGACTGAAGACAGTATCTCAGGATCCTCTGTGTTCTGACTATAGAAAGCAACTATCCACATCATATCAAGTCCTAAGTGTTCTAGGTACTATATAAATATTTAAAGTCGGAGCACAAATGCAAAAGGTCACTCAGTCTTCTGTCAAGATGCAACAAGGGTTCTGCTGAAATTATGAGGGCAGCAGACTACTGCTCATCTCCTTACTGATGTATTTCCCATATAATCCTTTGAAGTCTTTCATGGTCTCAGGGATCTTCAGTAGTCGAAGAAAACAGGGACAAAAAAATGAGGTTGCCTGCAGATCATGTTATCACTACTGCTGCCCAAGGGCAAATAAAACACCAGGACAAACCACCTCAAAGGTTTTATCATTTCTACCTGCAGCCATCAGCTGTGTGTTTGTGGCCCACAGCAACTCCAGCTGGTGGCACAAAAAAAAAGTCATTAGTCCCCAAATTTTTACTGCCAAGAGTTCAAACTCCTTCAGACAGTAAATACACATAAAATTCCACACATTGGTGTTAGCAAGTGACAGGCTCAGGGAAGAGGATCAGCCTCTCCCAAGCACTAATTGAAACTAGGCATGTTACTACTGCTATCGTAGCAGCTCTGTTATTGATTTTCTAATAGGAATGCTTGTCTCCTGAGCAAGGCTCTTGTAGAGATAATAAGGCTGCTTAAAAAAAATACAAAAATAAAAAATAATAATTGCCTCTCCAAGCCCTCATTTTATTTCACATTCAAAATCCAATTGCAGATCTTTCCGATAGCTAATAATTTAATGGTCATTTATGTACAGTTTAGAGTCCATTGTTAGCAACTTTGGAGCAAATAAGCCAATTAGATTAGCTGAATCTTGCATTCATGTAAAACAAATATATATCAAAGCAATTAAATGTGCAGTTTAATCGCTCCCAAACTATGAAGAAGACAGTTGCCTGAAGGTCCCAGCTCTTTTCGTGCCTCTCGCTTCCAGCTCCTGACATCAATGTAGCAAAAGTCATTTTCTGTGTGGTTTTGGAAGCGCTTATTTAGCATGGCAAGATACGCAAGTGAATTATCAGCCTCAGTGTTTCCCAAGTGGGGAGGCTGCAGCCCTGAGGGGAGAAAGGTCCCTGCAAGATGGCGAAGGCGGTAGCAAGACAAGGAGCATTTTTAACTTCCTTTCATTGCCCACATGGACTTCTGCCCCACAAGGTTCGATGTTCCCTCCCAGCCTTCTCCCACACAGATGATTTACCACTGCTTAGCACTGCTAAGGGTTGGTGTGTTTATACACTGACAGGCAGAGGATGATAGACTGCAAAATATTTGAATTTTGAATCAGCAGTTGCTACTCTGAGAAATGAGGGGGTGATCTCATCCTCCCTCTGGTAGAGACCCCGAAGGGAAGTGAGTCCTGTGGAGGGTGTGTGTTGCTTCTTGCTGACACAGGGGTGATCTGGATAGGTTCAGGGTCCTTCCATCCAGTCCACTTTCTTACTCCTGAGAAAACTCGGGACCATTTTTCTGTCCTCTTGCAGGACCAATAGAGAGCTCTGCATTACTTTGCACTGATTATTTATGAAATTTCCTCTAGCATGTAGCCACCTTCAGTTTAATGCTTTCACTGCTGCGCCCTGGGTGTCCATTTCCATTCTCATTATGTGGCCAGAGGAACTGATCCAGGTCAACACTATAATATCGCTTTATGCAAAGGTAGGTAGTTAGCCTGATGGCCTGCTGATGTCTTATCTCCTAGTTGTATGTGCACCGGCTCTGAAGGTTTCCTACTCCAATGCTTTTATCATTTTTTTTTGTTGCTCTGGTATTGCCAATCATCAGCACATTTTGGTCTCTCTCTCAGCAATGCATGGACTGATCCCAAAGCTTCCTGGGAGTTAGCAGTGTTGCAGAGTTGCTCCAGAAAATCGAAAGGGTTTCCCAAACCACTGCAGATGACTTTCCTGTTTCCCACTTCCTTCTAAGTCTCCATCCAACCCCAGGTATTTCCTCATCTTCATTGCTGGAAACTCTCTCCCTTGACTGTCTACGAGCTGCTTAGACATTTCTGCAGGCTGAGTAGCAGGAGATAAAAAACACAGGGAAGGTTGCAATCTTCTTAGAGGGAAGCATCCCATGGGAGAAGCCATTGTTATATCAGAGGAAAAACAACATATTGAACCAAAGTGTCCTTTTATAGCAAGAACGACTCATGCCATTGCTTGTGGCATGCAGTAGCCATGACTGGCTGCTCTTCTGCACAGGGCAGGGAGATGAAAGCACCTTCCTTATGAAATAAAAGATTATCTCTGGAGACCTTCAGAGGTCACCATATACACCAACTGCATTGCAGGGAAATCAAGTGAACTGTGGTCTCAAATTCAGATTACAGGTCATTTAACACAGGGTTCTCTTCACCTGTGGTTTCTCCTTAAGTGTCCCATCACAGCTGGACTTTCTAGTAGACAGAGGAAAGCTGATACTTCCAGAGAGTAATCTGTTCAATGCTGTAGTCGCTTACCTTGTGAAATGAATCCTCATGCTCAGGTGGTTAAATGGCGGGAGAAGCAGCCTGTACTCAGCCACAGAGCCGAAAGTGGCGCTCAGAAGGAAGATCTCAGATCCCGGGATATTTAAATGGGGCCATTTAAAGAACAAGGACAGACAAATACGAACCTTCAGAGAAAGAACAAAATTATACTTCTTTTTTTTAAGGGACTGTATAAATCAAGGACACTGTGAAATCTACTGGGGCATGGTTCAGTGATGGTCTCCCATTCGGCCACAGAAAGTGATTTTTTTTCTCCCTCTGTGTCTGTGTCTGTGTCTGTGTCTGTGTCTGTGTCTGTGTCTGTGCATTTGCAAATACTGCAGCCAGATCCTCCTTAGACACATTTCTGTTCTTCAGCTCTAATTCCTCTCTCAGATGAAGCTAAGCCCTGCAACATTTCTGTTTTTCACTGATGGCATCTGTCCAGCTTTGCTCAGGACGTTAAACCCAGAGGTACCAAATCAAATCATCTTTTGCAGCAAAACCTGGGCAACAAGCAGCTTCTTGCAAGTCTTGCAAATCAAGTCCAAGTGACTGATTTTAGGACAGCATTATGTCAAGCACTGTCCTATTTGTAAAAGGCTTTTAAGGAGCTGTCAACTTTCTTCTTTCTTTTTTGTACAGTCTTTCCAACATTGTCAGTTCAGCTGAGCCTGGAAGCACGGAAATGCCAGGTAGCAGCATTAGCTGTTGTATCACTGCAAGTGCACAACTAGCAGTGCTCTTACTACTGCACCACGAGTAAGGAGTAGAGCATAGCTATGACACAGACAGCAAATTTCAGCTTAGGCAAAATATTAAAAGAGATTTTAAAAAAGTACTTTGTGTCAGTATTTAAGGACTGGGCTTATTCTTGCACTTACGCAGATAATTCTAACTAACTAAAACACTTAAAATGCCTCTTTTTACTCTCCAGAGATCATCTTCAAAGTCAGCTTCCCTGTACATTCTTGTTTACCCACTGCAACAATTTTCAACACAGGTTATTCAGATGCTTCCCTTCCAGCATGAGGAAAATAGTCTGAACCAGTGACCATCCCTTATGGACAGATACAGTTGATGACCCATGGTATAACAGCAATGGTAACATGCATTTCCACAGCAGCTTTCACCCAAGGGTCTTCAGAGAGCAAGCCTGTATTTCAGTGCTCACCTCTCTGCTTATATTCACTGAAACTATCAATTCTCTTCTGTGTGAAAAGAGAACATCACTTCCTTGCTGCTTGTAAGAGGAAAATGTGCTGTATGAAAACTTGGTGCCAGTATTTGTGTTGTGTCTTGTCTAGGAAGGGCTTGAGATCTAGGCCTTTAACTGGTGGGAGTTTGGAGGTATGCCCTCTGTTCAGCACTGATGAGCCACACCTGGAGTGCTGTGTGCAGTTCGGGGCTCCTCAGTACTACGAGAGACATGGACACTGGAGAGAGTCCATCAAGGGCCATGAAGATGTTGAAGGTTCTGGAGCATCTCTCTCATGAGGAAATGCTGCTGGAGCTGGGACTGTTCAGCATGGAGAACAGAAGGATCGGGGGGGATTTTCTCAATGCATATAAATACCTCAATGGAGGGTGCAAAGAGGACATAGCCAGGCTCTTTTCAGTGATGCCCAGTGCCAGGCCAAGAGGCAATGGGCATAAACTGAAACACATGAGTTTCCTTCTGAACATCAGGAAACACTTTTTTATTGTGAGAGTGACTGAGGACTGACATAGGTTGCCCTGAGAGTTTGTGAAGCCTCCATCCTTGGAGACATTCAAAAGCAGTCTGGACATGGTCCTGGGCAAGTGGCTTTAGGTTGCCCTGTTTGAGCAGGGGTTTGGACCAGATGACCTCTAGAGGTCCCTTCCAACCTCATCCACTCTCTGATTCCATGTGTCGCTTGCTTCCTAAGGTGAATGAGTTCAGTGTACCCTGTGCTACACATACCAAGACAAGTGCTCCACTCAGCCCCACCCCCAAATAAACTCACAAATGCGGTGAGCCTATTGCTGAAAAGGCTGAATCCTCTGTACCTTCATACACCTTCCTTCCTTCCTTCCTTCCTTCCTTCCTTCCTTCCATCTTTCTTTCTTCCTCTCTTTCTGTCTTTTTCTCTGTCTTTCTCCTTTCTGTCTTCCCTCTCCCTTCCTTCTTTGAACTTATACAGGTGTAAATCAGGGGCAAAACTACAGTGCAGTCCTATTCTCAAGTGCCATCTCAGAGTGCTCAGCATTATGAGTGTTACCCATGGGTTTTTCTTACACTGAGAGTCATGTAACAAGTCAAAATACAGGTCAGCTAAAAACGATGTGAAACTTGGCAAGCGTTTTATTAACTGTTAGTCTCTGGCTTCAAGATGACTTGGGGATTTAGTAAGTGGGTTAAGGAGTTTTCCCATCAAGGTCAGTGGAAAGAACCTGGTGCAAAGTGGTAATCATCACAAGGTGTTTTCTGGTCTGTAGGAAGTCAGTGAGTTTGGGTCTAAGGTCCTGCTGCAGGGACAGTAGCATTGCAAAAAGCCTCTAATAACAAGCATGGAGGGTTTGGGATTTCTTTTTTCTTCTTTTTATCCCAGACAGGAAAATGCATGAATGAATGCAAACAGGACTGTTTTCTCCAAAGTCAGCTATGGAAAATAAGGACAAACTCCATCCTGATGGCATGGTATTTGTACTGTGTCTAGTACCATGGTGCCGTGGTCCCTGGATGCTGTTCTTCATCTTTGTAAAGTCCCTGTGATTATGAATGTCCATGAAGCCCTGAGCGTGTGCCCTACAATGACCTGGCTGAGTTTTAATACTGGAAAGGCCTGTATTCTTTTCCTATTAGAGAATCTGCAGAAAAGCATTCCCAGAACTGGATATTGAGGCTTTAGCTCCATCAGTGCTAAGAGATACTTTTCCAAACAGAGGTGTGGTGACACTTGTTTCAGGGTCCAGTTTGACTCAGCTAACCCTGGTTGTCTAAAACTAAGCCATCTAGCCAATGCTAAGACAGGCGGACACTTTAATTAGATGGTTGATCACCTTATTTAGACATTTATCATAGGATGGGATTAATCACACTCTGAGATGCACGTATAGAGGAATTGTTTGCAAGTATTTCCATTAGCTGACTTGTAGACAACTTCTTTGGGATTCACCCTTCTAATTTTAGCTCTCCATATACAGTATTTTCATCAGATGCCCATTGTAGTAATGGAGAATTAGTCAATGCATTCAGTGAGGGTAGGGATATGATTCATCAAACCTCAGAGAGGCACCTTCTTTATGATAAAACAATACTTGGTCTGAACTTCATCAATGCCACTGACTCACTCTCCTCCAAGAAGAGAGCCTGGGATGAAATGTTCAGTAGTCACTTCCCTTGTGGAAATCCACAAATAGTGGGACAAATTCCACCCTTAAAGATAAATCAGTTGAATACCATCCTGAATGTATGGGTTGAGGTCAATCTTCACTGCCTGGCCACAGAGATGCTACCAATCTGGCATCCAGATATGCTAAAGTTCTCCCATTGTAGTTACAAAGTATTCCTATTATAAAGGCAATAAGGCCCCTGACAGTGAGAACTGTAGCTACTACTGCTGAATGCAATTATGGAAAAGATTTTGGGAAAGCTCTACAATGGTCTATCTGCCTCAGACCTCTTGGACTTCTGAAAGTCAAGTTATAGACATAGAATTTAAATCAAAGCATATCCCAGACCTGTCTTGATTCCACATTGGCTTCTGGAAAGAATTGAGTGATCTGACATGACCTACACGGTCCTATGTGTTACAGGTCATTAAAAGATTAGATGTCATGCTTATGTGTCCACTATCACAACAGAGAGATGAACAAGAGTTGAATACCCACCCAACTGGAAGAGGGAAGAAGGTCGGTATCAGGGATTCCCTTCTGTGCACAGCATTTGTATGGCCCAGATTACCTTGCATCTGTGGACCTGTCAGACCCGCTGCAAAGTTCACCAGCTTGACATGGGTTGGCACACCAGTAAGGCATGGGGTTCTCATGTGAGTTACTTGTATTCTTGTTTCTCTGATTTACTCCAGGGTCACATATGGCTTGGCTATATGCTGGGTTTTAATTCTGCCTGCGCATCCACATGTATCACTATTAATTGTTCTTTTCAGGTCTTGTCTACTTCTTCTTTAGCAGAAAAATATAACTCAACCAGTGGTGAATCCTTGGTTCATGCCCACAAGTCAAGACTGTGAACTCAACCCTGGATTATTACTGTTTGCTTACAGATGATCAGTTGGAAAGATGGAGAGGCACTCAAGTACTGCTGCCAGCAATATGTTGATGAGCTCCGTTGCCTTGCAGTGACATTTCCAACCCCACTTGTAATCTGTTAGGGTGCCTGCAAGGAAAAGCATCTGGCTCAACCTCAGCCTAGCAAGACCGAACACATCCTGGCTTTAAAAAAAATCAAAGAAAAGTTGATAAACTCCCTTTATCAAGAATATTTTAGAAACTTCCTGTGTCACTGTGTACCAAGGACTTGCTTGCATCTGCTATTAGTTGCAAACACTAATCCTTAGCCTCACCCCTAGATTTAACACTGTCTGTAAAGCCACTTCAATCCAGCTGGTAACTGACAGACTTCCTTCAGTAAGCGAGAGTATCTGAGAGGAAAAGAAAAGAAGGAGGAATCAATACAAACAAGTTGCTATGGATAAAACGAATAGAATGATCATCATGCATAGCTTGACTTTACAAGCATGAAAAGATTTAAAGGAGGGAAAAAATGTGGGGAAAGTTTGTAACAGATTCAATATTTGCATTAACGTCACATGTGCATTCTTTTCGTCAGACGAAATGAAATTCAACTATTTCTTTTCTTTTGCCTTTTATCTTTCTCCTCCTCTCTCTCTCTTTTATATTTTTTTTCAATAAAATAGTAGTCCAAAAATAGTAAGAGTGGGAAAAGTAAACTGGCAGGTATTAATTAGCTGGACGGGTAGCAAAAGTAAAACCTCCACAGCTCTATACTCTGTAAATTTTGGAGGGGAGAAGGAGGGGGCAATTCACATTTAAATATTTAACCCATTCTGTGATTTTTTTCAGCAGCATTCTTATTCAGTTAGAGGAGAGAAAGACAGATATTGCTTGCATCCTTCTCTGATGAATCTCTGGTCTTGAATGACTTCTGGCTTCTGCACCAAAATCAACAGCATTTCCACTATGAATATAGTGCCGACTTTCGGAATTAGTTATTGAAGTGTTAAACCCATCTTGGGCTTCTCTCTGTTTGCGCCACCTTCTCATATTTTCTGCTAAGATCAGAGGAAGCTTGGGAATGCTCTGCATATCCTAAATCCTGCCAAAACAAAGGGATATTAATCTTCCCCTTTGGTTCCCACAGGCCATCAGAGTCTGCACTGTAACTTTTATGTCCTACTGCCTTACTTCCCCCTGTATGATGCTATTCCTGTGCCTGAATGCCTTTGAAAAACAGGACTGCATGACACAGGTAGGAACACAGAAAAGTAGGTTACTGTTTAACTCCTGTTTCCTTTCACTGCATTTGAAGATCATAAGCTGGTTTTGCTCATTCATAAACCCGCCAAGATATCATTTTGAATACTCATGAAAACCTGACCCTTACTCTCTATGTCTTTCACCTTACAAATTCAAAGAATTTCAAAGCCATTCTCATCTACCTGATACAAGAAGTAGGATCTATTCAAGGGGTCAAGCACAAGTTCCTTGTCATTGCTGGTGGCAAGTGTTTTCCCATTAACCCATGGCATGTCAGAGACATCTTGCTCAATGTATGTCCACCAGCTCTACACAGCTGAAACTTTACTAGGGAAGGTTCCACAGATTTTCTGGTTTTCCAGATTTCTGGTACGGAAGGCAAGAGAAAGGTCAGTTTTTTCCTTATACAGTCCCATCACTTTGACTGACCTTTTTGGGGAGCAGGAGAAGTCAACTTTCTATGACCTTTTCAGTTCTTGTTTTTAATCCTGAGACTGCCAAACAGGAATTCATATGTCAGGCTCCTGCAGAGAAGAATCAAGAGCAGGAGCTGAATCATGTACTAGAAACACATGGATACTACCCTGGCTGAGGGCTATGCACTCTATGGTCAAACACCATGTCATCCACTGTCAGCCCTCAGTTAGAAATGGCCTGGGATTGTTGTTGTTCGAAGGCTGTGACTGAACAGGGAACTTAAAAAATGTAGGTCAATACTACAGAGGGCTGATTGCCTCAAAATGATAACCAGATTATTTTGTTAATTTCTCAGGAGACATAATTGTGGAGGTCACCTTCTTTCAGCAATGTGTCTTCTCAACGTGTCAAAACAATTTCTGGTACTCTCTATGGAATAGCCACTCAGGTTAATTTAGCATCACAAGTCTAAATTTCCCAAGTATCTCCTCCTAGAAAAAATAAAACACAATAGAAGCAAAGAATCAGACAGAATTAAAACATCCTAAGACTCATTGCACCTGTCTGTCTCATACTTATTATCTGTAAAATAACCCAAGAGTATTAAAGAAAAGAGGAATATAATTTGACATTAATATCATCAATCAATCTTCACCTATGCTGAGATGCACACCTGCTCACGTTCCTAAAGACAAGAATGTGCTTGAGTGCTTTGCTGCATTAGGTAGATGAAGACAAGTGACTGCACACGTTATAAAACCCCTGCTACATGAATTTCCCATTCTGTTACTCACTCATTAGCGCATTTCAGCGGAGAGCACAGAGCATGGAGTATTGATCAGACATCTCCGGAAACATTTCATCAAGAAATGCAATCTTTAAAGGTAGGATACATTTTTCCAGATTTTAGCAAAGAAGTTAGAGAAACCATCAGAGAAAACAGTTGATGGAGAAAAAGACAAAGCATTAGTTACCCTGTAACAACAATGTGGGAGAGGATTAATTCATTTGGTTCTTTTTCTGATAACATTTCAGACTGACAACAGCTTTAACTTCTGCTTGTGCCTTTCGTTACACGTGGCTTTCATCGCTTCCCTAGCCTGAAGTAGAAGGTCTAGTCCCTAGGCCATGTTGCCAAGTTCTTTTCACTAGATAAAAGATGAGACAAGAAACAACAGATTGATATAAACCAAAAACGTAGCGCAAAGAAGTCATGAGACAATCTGGTGCAACCACGCTTCAGATATCCCTCCTTGCAGTTTTCTGCAGGCACTAATTTCTGTAGACAGCTGCTTGGGAAAGGTTTTCAGAGGTAGGTGTGCTGTAACACCCACAAGCTTGGGAATCTCTGGGCTAGAGGAAAGAGGATATTTTTTTCCCCTTATGTTCTAGAGCTCAGTAAAGTCCTACATCCTACAGAGAATAAATCTCTGCTGAGAAGTTTTTCTATACCTACCTTCAGTCTCTCTGCATTCTCCTCCAGCCTCAGCACTTGCAAGGTAAGTTGGAAGTCACACGAGTGACATGATCACCAGAAATGGCTAATAGGTACAGGAACCTCCTAGGAAGTCTAAAGGACAAAGCAAACCCAAGCGACGACAAAGAAAACCTGGTTAGACATTATGAAAATCTTTTTCAGTATGACAGTAGTCAGTCTAGGAGAAGGTCCCTGAGCAACATGCCAAGAGAGAATGGTTCGATCAGGAACCACTGATCCATCCCCACTTGTGTCATGGTGTGACTGTAGCGGTAAAATGAACAGTAACGTCACTCAGTGCAATGAAAAAGGACAGCTGCATATGTTCCATGAGCCACATGATGCTCATCTCTGCATTAAATATTGCTATTTTCTGCTTATTGGACTGAAAGCACAGCTTGAAAGTCCCCCATGGGCTGGCATCCCTCCTGTCCACCAGCACCAGGGGAAGAGTGGAACATGATTAAGAATGCAGTCAGTCTTTCAGTGAGTGCCAGGAACCAGGCGATAAAAAGCTTGGAAAAGATAACATTCCTCCACCTCCAAAAAATTCAGAAGTTTTGCTTGAGGTTGTAATCAACTGCCACTAGCCTTATCTTTTGATCGGTGGGCACCTTCTGAGCTCATGGGAGATGGTGGGCATGCTAGCTGCTTTTCTTTCAGAAGGAAGGATGAGGCTATTTGCTATTTCCCTATTCGGTGATATGTGAAATCATAGAAGGTGCTTTCTTATGGTTGGCCTGTCTTAGTAAAGTTAAAGGTCAAGTTTAACTGTGGATGCCCAGAGTTCTCCCTGGAAACTGAGGAACAACACGATGGTGGAGAATGGCTTGAATCACTGTTCAGTGCCGGGCTGCAGCAGAAAACAAGCAAAGATAATTAGAAAAGGCAGAAGAAGCCAGAGAGAACCTGTTACCATGGCCTTGTGAAAGAGCCAAGAGAGAGGAAGAAAAAGCTTCTGTTTATTCAAGGTCTACATGGAAGCTGGCTCAAAAATTTATTATTCTTAGCTGTTAGTTCCATTCCTTGCAAATAGGAACACAGTCCAAAATACACTCACCACCCTAGAAACAACCTGGCAAAAGTCCCAAATACCATCTCACTGGCTGGGTCCAGGAAGGTTACATCAGGCTCTCAGGAGGAAAAGAATTGTGGCAAGCATTTCTTTCAGCTTCAACATATCTAGAATTTGCTTTATAGTCAGGGCAGTACCTCTCCACATCTCGTTATAGTTTCAGGCCATCATATAGGCAGGCAGAAACATGCACACCACTACAAAATCACAGGAGGAGGAACTCCTTCCTTACACAAGGGAGTCTTGCTTGATTGCAGTCTAACTGAAAATATAGCAAAAATTAGAAGGTAGTTCTCCATTTTAACAGAGCACTGGCTTCCACTGAATGTGTTGGAGAATTTTTTGCAGGAAGGTTGAGGTGAGGAAGTTAAATGAAGTATTTCACGTGGTTAATGTTTATTAGACAGAATAATCAACCCATCAGGAGCTATCTATTCACGCACTTTCACGGGAGATCCATCTGTCTGCACTTATCTCTGAGTTAATAATAAGGTGTCCAGATAGAATGTAGGAGCTGTAATGAAAAAATGAATCAATGGTTCATCAAAGTGCTCTTTCAGAAACGACCAAAAGTTACTGCACTGGGAAAATGGAGTGCCTTTATTTTGCCTGTTTCCCTAAACATTCACTTCTGCAATTTTCTTACTCATTTTCATATCTACAGGTTGATGACCCATTTCATTCCTGTACAAAGTACAAGGTTTTTCTGCATGGCCCACTCTCTCTTAGAGATGCTGCTGGGAAGGGCAAGCATGAAAGAGCTTTCTGTGCTGGTTCTTTTCCTGTTTTCATAACCTAACACCTTTATGAGAGCTGCAAAACCCCAGAGGGTGTCAAGCTTAATTTGAAAGACTTCCTAAAGGCTTGCCAAGGTGCTTATGTGAGAGGAACGACTGCGAAATTTTCCACACTCTGTACTCAATTTTCACCACCGATGACCACTCTTTTTCCTTTCAAAACAGCAATAGAAGTTTAATTTCTTCAGTTCAAAGAGTGTAAAGGCATTCACTGAAGACTAAGTAAACGGCAAATCTAAAATGCAGAAGTAATCTAAAAACTTAAAGAGACACTAAAGGGAGTTAAGCTCTTCTGTGTAGAGTAGAAGCCTCCAGCAAAAAACGTGAAAAATGACGCTGGGAAAAGCTAGAAAAGATCGCGTCCCCTTGTAAAAACCTTTACCCCATTTATGAAACAGGTGTCAAGTCTTCAGGACTTGTTGAGTTTCTCACTGAAGAGAGGCAGCTAGCGTAGCATTAAAGTCTAGAAAGGTTTTTTCCAACTAGTAAAGCTGGACCTTGATATTTGCATGGTATTAGCTTTTTTCATCCTAGGGTGAACAACTCTTTTTTAACTGTATGTATAGCTGCAGAAGTGTCTCATGCAGACACTCCAAAGCACTTGCCCTAGACAGTCACTGGCACTTGAGTCCACGACAGCCCTTCCCAGCTGGTCTTAGGGCCATATAAAACTATCAGATTCCAAGTTTGATGGAAAGGATGCATCATGGTTTACCAGAAATTGTGGTAGAGGTCAATTAAGCCAAGAAATTTTTGAGTCTTTGTAATGAGGGTAAGGTTAATATTCAAAGTTTTTCTTGCCCAGTGCACTACAGAAGACTGCAAAACAACACCCCCCAAAAAAGACCTCAATAAACAATGAAGCAAAATGTTCAGAAAGAAAAAGTAAACACAAATGAGAGTGCCAGTCCTAAAAAAAAATTGCTTGCGGAAATTCCATGCATGTCACTTGGTGAAAAATCTGAGACAGACATGTAATTTCCCTAGGCTCCAGAGTCAGCTAAATAAGGTACTGAAATCAAGAATCTAGTCTTCTGCTTTGGTAACACATAGGTCCCAACACACTCAAGGAAAAACAACTCTTGAGGATGCAGGACTGTCTTGTTGCTCCACTGCCTGCAGGAGATGCTGGCATTATCTGAAAAGTCACGTAGGATATGTCCAGGCCACTATGACTAGACATTTGTTATTGATTTATGCAATGGTTACTTGAGTCTCATAATGATAGGACTACAAAACAAAACTTAAAGAGACAGAGACAGCTCAACCTATTGCCTGTTGATTATTTGCACAGCACACCAGAACAACTCCAAGTCACTCATAATTAAAAAGTTTACCTTGATCATAGGGACACATGTATCCTTCTTGCTTGTGCAACAGGCTTATTTTTGGCCTTTTACCCATCAAAATATTTGAGAGAAGCCTTTAAACATTTAGGAAAAGCTTTTCAACCAGTTTGCCTTGAGTGAAGCATCATGGGGGAACAACAGAAAACAGCAGAAGGCAGTTTTCTTTAAGCACTGGGAGAAGAGCAGGCATCGCCTCGAAGAACTAGCTTCCAGGTTCTAAGTGAAATGTGAATGTGGGTTGTAACGTCAGCAAGACTTTGGCTGATGAGAAAGCTTCATAATTGATGTCTTTCTTCTGCTTCATTGTGCATCCTCGTTTAATCCAGCTGTTACTTCATTAGACCAAAAGGTGATGCAAATCTCTGTGGATAGGCTACATCTGCTGTATGAATATGTAATTATATTTCTCTGTAGGCACCATATGAATGTTCAGGTAACTATGATATTTGGTATCTAAGACTATGTGTCATGTACGTCAAATTAAAAAGAAACAAACAAACAAAAGCCTTCTAGGATCAAAATAAGAACATGTTCAAGTCATCAACTGTTTGAAGGATATATTTTATTTGACCTACCTTACTGATCTTGCTGTTGGGAAAGAAGAAGAATAAAAGAGCAATAAGTGCACAAAGGGTGTTCTCAGAAGTGTTCTATACAGAGACTTTTCTTAAAAGATCATGAGAACATGTATTTCTCTTACATCCTTTCAAAATCCATCATGTTTATCATTTTCAAATTAACCTATTTCGAAACAGACGTGGAACTATTTCTTTTATTAATATGCACAAAAAAAAGAAAAATTTTTTTTTCAGAATTTTATAAGTTATTTGTATATTGAGTCAAAATTATGATTAAACCTCTTGGTAGGATGCAATTTTTTTGCAAAACCATAAGAAGTAAAAGATTTCCAAATATACATCAACCCAGAAGGAATCAGAAGCTTCAGTCTCAGCTGACTTCTCTAAAAGTGATCAAACCAAGAATCCCAAATTTGGGCACTCTGAAATTTTAGAATAATTCAACTCCAGATCTTACATTTGCAGTTCTGACTCAGTTCTGAATATTCAGAAAAGCATGATCTGAATATTCAGAAAAGCATGATCTGAATATTATGCTCAGAACAATGCCCCAAGCAGGCTGAGCTCCATTCTAAAGAACTCTGTTGAGCTCTATGGAAGACAAAATGTTTCAGGCAAAATAAGATAGAGTCTGAACCTCTGCCTGAAATTTAATCTCAGTTTTGCTGGAGGTCCTAAAGTTCTCTTCAGTTTCCCTCCCATACACATATGAATTTTTAATTTGACAGGGAAGTGTGCCTGTACTGCTAAGATCTGGAATTGAATTAGATGAGTTGAACTGATGTAGATCACACTTGCTTTTCTGCACAACATCCTATTGCCTGCCCTGGCTGCCACTTTTTTGTTGTCTGTCCCTCTGGTAAGTATATTACGCTCACTACTATCCCCTTAACGATGTGTAAAGACCCATGGTCTGAGTGTCTGGAGATATGGCCTATGTTTCTCCTCAGCGCTAGTAACTCTGGGTGTGTACTACCAAGTTCTTCTGTACAGCAGTGTGGTGAGGATAGATGGATGAATGCTTGTGTGACATTTGTACTGGGGTCAATGCATTTTACAGGGCAGGCTTATGAGATCCAGCTCAGATCTGATGTGAACGTTACGACATCAAATGTCATTTACGTAATGATGACTCTAATACTCAGGCAGCACCTTCTGGACACAGGCATACATGAAATTTCAGAGCTACTCCACAGAAATAGGTATGTGAGTCATCTGACTGCATGAGACCATGCATCTTTCCACATATGAAATGAATGAAAGGGCAAAGGCTTCCGAAATGCAGCCGGCAATTGTTCAGCAGCAAGCTGGTGAGTAAAGGGGCAGACACAGTCCTCGTTAGACTGGAGAGGTGGCAAGGACACATGGATGGGAACCATTTTGGCTCCTGGTTTTTCTGAACACATCAAGGCTCCCAGAGACACCCTTTCCTCACTAAATCAATGCGCAGAGAAAGTGGATCTATGCACATCTGGAAATGAAGCTTTAAATACTCCGCTTCACCACAGATTTTTTATCATACAACTCTGGATCCACCCATCAGCTCCTTTTCCAGGTATTTTCCCAACCCTTTCATTTTTTTCCCTGTATGAAGACACATCAGTTTATGCCCTTGCTCATTACTAGCCTGACTTACCCCTGTGTTTATGCAGCTTGCAGCTTTGACCTTTCCAGTGATTTCAACATTCGTGGCATTTTCTTGCATTAGAAGTTTCAAAATCCCCTTTTCTGTCTCATACTCACTTGCCTTTGTCCTCACCTAGGCTTTTTTTCTCCTAACAATCACTCCAAAGGGGTCAGCAACCCCAGCCCTGGGTAAATCTTTTTGTAAAGGACTTGAGAAACTCACAGTTGTTCCACCTTATAAGTTTTATTGATCTCTGTAAAAAACTCAGCAGCTCTATTAAGTGTGTTAGGTGGATGAACGCACACCAATGATGATTCCACCCAAAGGAGGGGGAAAACAATCAAAATAAGAATGCTGGACATTTTAAACTCTTTAATGGGTAAAAATAATGCATGAAGTCAGAGCTGCACACGTGCTTCCAACTCGCAGGCTCTTGTCACTATCTTTTGAGGTCTTTCCCTGCTCCTTTTGGGAGTGGGTTGGTTGGTGGTTCAAGAGGGAGCTTTGAAGGTGTTTAAGTGCCCAGAGATGCCCGAAGAAGCCTGGAGGAAATTTCAGGCCTGTTTTTACTTTACATAACTGAGATTCACACAAATATTAAGGATTCAATCTTTAAAGATACATCTGGAGATGTCTATGGGAGGAACCACATTGTCTTTGGCTTCTTCTGTGTTCTATAGAGAGAGATGGGCATGAGAAGTGACTCAGATCTAAGCTGGGCTGAGTCACCCCTGAAAGATGCTGACCTTTTCTGCTGAAAATCTCAAATCCTCATCACTAAAAGGATAATAAGCTTCCCGTCCTTGCTTCTGTGTGTGTTCAACTTGTCTCTTCAGATTGCAGGTTCCTTGGGAAGGAATTATCTGTGACTAAGTATTTTAAAGTGGCACAAAGCATAATGTAGTCACATGTAGCTCAATAATATAAATTAGAAAAACAACAACAAATACCCTGTATTTTATTAGTTGGTTTTGTATCTTGAAAGAGTTGGCCTGAAAACCTGGCTTTCAGACTTAAGGAAGCTTGGGTGCAGGTGTGCATTCACCCAGTCCTACACCCAACAAAAATATTGACGTCCCATAGCACGTTTATTGCTACTTTTTAGAAATGTACAGAAACTTACAGCAAAATAACAGAGAAAGTAATTCATATGGGTGCATCCAAGATGAAAGAGTAGACGAAAAAATACATAATAGGTCAATAAAGAGACAATTAATTGAAGGAACAAATGGAAAAGAAATCAGTGTGGGTCCACCACTGAACTGTGCTCAGAAATCACTCAAGAACTGATTCCGCTGGTCTAATGGTGTCCCTGGCACCCACTGGAGCACGATATTATGCGGCATAGGTATGCACTAGACTGCTCTCATCAACAAGTCAAGTTAGATGAGCTGTATGTTAGAATAATGTTATAGATGATGAAAAAAATCCCACCTGTCCTTCATATATATATACACAGGGAATGACCATTAGGATCTTCCTTTTCCTTTGGACAATGTAGCAGTTACAGAAGTTAGTAATTTAAACAAACGATCAATTGCATCTTAATCTCTACTCTGGAATAAAAAGCAGATCAATACATAATTAACCAAAAATATACTGTAATAAAAATGCTCTTTTTAGTGCTAGAAAAACTTGAAGTGTAAATTTTCCCCTATAATAGAGCCAAAGACCAAAAAAAACACCGACACCTCTTAACATCCATCAACCAGTTTCCCCATGGAGGGTCAAGTGTTTGCTGTTTCTCACCTCTTTTCACTATACCTCCTGTAGTTTTCAAACCCTTGTTTTATTCCACACCAGCCAGTGAAACCCACACCATTTTATTGTCCCCTTCTTCCTTCTGAACAACCCCTATGGTCACTGCCCCAAGGAGTCCTTGCTGTCATTTGCAAAATGTCCACTACTCTCTACTCATATTCCCTTCTCTCCATGAACACTTTTAGACTCATCTTCCTAGGAAAACCAGGCTTACATTGTTGAGACTGTGATTATTTGCTCCTATTCGTCTCCCCAGTAGCTTCTGAACTCTTTGACTAATTTCAGACAACTCTCAACAAACACATACGACGGGAGGAGACTCAGTGCTCAGATTCAAAGAAATGGCTGTTGCATATCAGCTTTTGTTAGCTAATGATGAGTCCACATCTGAGATGTATTATCAGAAACAGATTATGAATGCCCACAATTGAAAGGAAAACTTTGGCCATACAATGGGTCAATCAAGAGACACAAATCCAAGGGATTTCACTGATCAAAGATATAAGGTCTTGCAACCTCTTTCTCCAGTATTTCAGCATCACTCACCAACAAAATGTGCAGTTTGCTGCCAGCTTAAGTAAATCAAAGAGTGTTTTTGTGTTGCTACCGAAAGGGACAGTCATACTTGCTCCAGCGTCCTTGGTGGTGTGTTCACACAGCCTCTCTTGTGTCAGCTGTGGCAAGTGTGCTGATACAGCAGAAAACCAACACAGAAAAGACAATTATTTTCAAAGGCAGAGGGAAGAGTGAGACCAACTCTGCTCACATCCATGTGAAGAACAATGCACTTTCGGTAGCTGCATGGCAGGCAGCAACTTTAGCCAATCATGAAGTCACAAACTGACAGTTTGTGTGAGAGTTGTGACAATCTGGACAATGATTTGTCCTGAAAACATGGATTTTTAAGTAGAGTCATGTGCACACACACGGCAAAGTGGTGGGAAGGCGTGCTTCAGGATGGAGTTGGTACAGAAGAAGGAGCATTAATGTGATCTCAGGACCAGTAACATTTCATGCCATACCTTCTCTAACTGCCATAACTTCTCTAACTACCTGTAGAACTTGCTATCTGTACAGTTTCCCCGTGCTGTTTCCTATGGGGAGATTGCCCTGGTGCTGGACTCAGCACCCAAGCAAAATCTCTGCCAGCTTGCCTACCTCGTGGGCACCACAGAAACCTCGAGGCCATGGTGAACACCACTGATGCTTCAGTTATCATGAGGTTTCCTGCAATGCAAGGGACAACACCATGGTGCATCAAAGGGTTTGTTGGGTTGGAAAAATGATGACTGAGGGGAAACATGAGCACCCTATAAAAGCATGAGGGGACAAGAGAATGAATAAAGGGATGATCATTTACACTCCCTTCTCATACAAGAAGGCAAGGAGACCATCACAAACACAGTGACATACTTTTTCACGCAAGTTCTGCTAAACTGTGGGAGTTTTTGCTGGATGATGACATTGGTGCTTGTATAGGTTTAGGAAGTGTTTGGATAAATTCACAGGAGAAAAATCCACACAGTGCTGTCTGGTACCATAACACCTGCTCTAATTCAGAAGGTCCCTGAGCCCTGCTGGGATTGGAGTATCTCAGGGATGCATTCCACTGCATATACTCTGCTCTTGCTCTCCCCTTGAAATCTGCTTCGGCTGCTCAGGGCTGCACCATCCTTTGCTCCAACCCACAGCCGCTGTGGCATCCCAGGGAAAAGCTCATTCACAGACGTCTGAGGGATCACACAGCAGGAACTGGTTGATTTTCTGCTCCATGTCATTCCCCAACATGCCTTGGACTGTTCCCTACCCCTTGACAGGGAAGGTTTTCCTTCCCCTCTACACTGCCCTAGTGAGGCCTCATATGGAGTACTCTGTCCAGTTTTGGGCTCCCCACTTCAAGAAAGATGAGGAGCTACTGGAGGGAGTCCAGAGGAGGGCTACGAGGGTGATGAGGGGACTGGAGCATCTCTCCTATGAGGACAGGCTGAGGGAGCTGGGCTTGTTCAGCCTGAAGAAAAGAAGGCTGCGAGGGGACCTAATAAATGCTTATAAATATCTGAAGAGTGGGTGTCAGGAGGACGAGGCCAGACTCTTTTCAGTGGTGCCCAGTGACAGGACAAGGGGCAACGGGCACAAACTGAAGCACAGGAAGTTCCGTCTGAATATGAGGAAGAACAACTTCCCTCTG
>Ga0065711_1007809_pt1 | contig 19581 bp, 6 predicted proteins | sample Hoacrofraction12_FD_59098 | JGI IMG/M metagenome (GOLD analysis project Ga0065711, IMG submission 59098) | Hoatzin crop microbial communities from Cojedes, Venezuela - Epithelial fraction 12 v2 (version 2) | ecosystem: Host-associated > Birds > Digestive system > Esophagus > Crop | place...
AGCCTGCTCTGGGTGACCCTGCTTCGGCAGGGGTGTTGGACCAGATGACCCACAGAGGTCCCTTCCAACCCCGACCATTCTGTGATTCTGTGACATTTTTCCAAAAATGACAGTCTTCATTCCCAAGTTTTGCACAGGACGCACATATTCACTGCGTGATGTAGTTGCAGAATTTACTGAATTACAAATGCTTTAAAAATGCATTTTAAATGAGATTTAAAAAATATCTCAATTATACCTGCTTTCAGTGTCTTTTATATTTCACTTCACCATGACTTCATAAAGAATCGTGACAACTGCTTTAATTTTGTAGAAGATTTACAGCAATACACCCTGCAGCGACTGCTGCGTTCCTGGGGTTACAGTCTCTTACAATTTTTTTTCTGTTCTTTATTGCTTCTGTGCAATTATTTCTTCTGTACAAGAGGATAACGGAGGGAGATATAAGCATATGAATGTTCCTGTGATTACTTCTGATGGCTAAAATACTCTAAAGGGGATTTCTCAGCGTTAGGAAATTCTCTAGCAACTTGCAGCAGCAATGAAGACCAGAGGATTTAAACCTCTTAGAAATAAGTGGCTGAGGCCAGAAAAATATACCCACCTAAAGATTCAGACAGCTGGGATTTATTAGGGGTGTACAGCTAAAACCACCCAGATCCCACATTTAGTGGTGGACTTGGAAACGAGCCTGGAGGCTTTTCTCAGGAATTTGGCATCAGAGGCAAATTGCTGACGAGGTTGTGGGTGCAGCAGTAGAGACAAACTCTGGATGTACAATATCAGCTGAGAACTGCACCGCTAACTCACCGTACATAAACACGCTCCACCCAACAGATCACTCATTTTCCCACCTCTCCGTATATGATGCAACTTTGTATGTTCCTCGTTATTTCCCAGAACTCCTTATGAACAAAATTTTTTACTTTCTTCATTATTCAGACTTGCTGATGCACTTTTTACCAGCAAATATTCAGAACCCATTCTTATTTACTCACAAAATCAGGTCATACCTTCTTGGTTTGTCTTCTCCTTGATTCTGCTTTGGAGCTATAGTTTGGGCTGAGAATTTCCAAATTAAAAAAAAAAAAAATCCATCCTAGAAAAACGCATGCAGACCAGGGCTGTTTTGGAATTGTGACATGTGTGGGGTTTTTTTCCTCAGCGACAGAGGACCAGAGCCATGGAGAACACATTTCTATTGCCCACACAAGCTTTCAGTGAAATCACTTGTAGAATATACCGTAGAATCTTTCCCTTAGCAGCTACTTGTATCAAATAGCTTGCAGATTAAATACTTTACCATGACTTTGTATTTTGGTAGTTTTTGTGATTAGTTCAGTTGTTAAACTCAACAATGTGCTGTCAAGATCAGCTGGAAGATTGAAGATGTGTTTCAGACACACCTTGTCCTCTGGCTATACAAATGTGTCTCCAGCATCAGCAAATGAAATGGCAGTGGCTTCAGTGAGTTTCCAGCGGGCTGAAAAAAGACAATACCCAGAACAATGTCTGAAACATTAATTAAAGTCTCTTTTTGAGGGGAGCCTGTGAAAAATAACTGTTTTTACAAACAGCAGGCTTTTGAATCCAGCAATGGTGTACTTAGCATGAGCTAAGAAGAGAAGCTGCTACAAAACAGCAGCAACAGGCAAGAGTTATGACTCCTCTTTTCTGCATGAATGCTGAGATTTTGTTTCTGAACTGGACTGCCCTTTCCCTTCTCCAATACGATGTTTGCCACGGGTGTATGAAAACCAGGTTAAACAGGCCAGATCCCACCATGTATTAACCTCCTGTGCTTTCCCACACTTAGCAACAACAGGTAATAGTTAGACCGGCTTTATAGCTCCAAAAGCGGTGTGCTGAGAGGTAAGCTTTGCCGCTCACTGCAGCTTGTAGGTTTTACTGCTGGTGGCAAGATTTATTTGCTCAGATATGTGGTTCTTGATTTTATGTTTGCTGAAAGAAAAGTATTTAGAGCTATGAGTTCTGGCATCTCTTACTCAAAGGAATGGCAATTAATCCAGATGGTCATAGGCTGCTTATTATCTGTTATTAATTATTACTCTGTGTCCTTTCCAAACCTATCTGGACGTTTGCAAGCACTCCCTACTATTATGAATGTTAATAACATCGGGCCTGATGTTGTTGGGGACGGCTCAAGGTCCTTTCTGACCCTGGTGCCTGACAGTCTCTGAGTTACAACCCTTGTCTTGTCAGCTTTGAGGAGCATCAGAAGGGCTGTGCTGCTTCCACCTTCTCATAACACACTCAAATCTGTGTGCTGATGCATGGATTATGATCAGATCTCATGTTCATGTTGGCCAATTTCAAGGCGCAGGAAGCTGTCCCTGACATTCAGCTGTCTAGATGTCCCATGCAGAATTTTGTTTCATTTTTCTCTGCAGCTGAAGGGAAGGTACCAAGCAGCACCCTATATGTGGGGGCATTACAGAGGATCCCCGTTCTCAGGCCAGGGGTATGTGCACTTTTTTGGTACCCAGCTGTGCTGGTAAGGAGGCCACCAGTGATAGCAGTTCACTGTCAGGGGTTACCATATCCACTGATTAGCTGAGAATACAGTGATAACATGATAAAATCTGGGTCTATGAGGTAGTTTTTATCAGATCAGAGCAGAGGGGCTTTGCCTGAATCTGCAGCACAGGATCTGGCTCCCTGGCAGGGACGATTTCACAGAACAGCCTTGTCTCTGCATTGAGGACACATCAGCATCTTCAGCTTTCTGCTGCTGAGCACCATTTCAGTCTCCAGAGGACAAACATGTTCTGAGCTCACAAAAATCCTCGGCATCATCAACATACGGGACTTGGAAAGTGGTAGCGAAAGGTGCAGGGGTGCAGCATGGGGATGGAGAAGGAGGAGCATTGTGTCCTGGCTGCTAGTACCACCTCCAGAGCAGAGCCCTTCTGATGAAGGTCTCCTGAGCTTGAGCTGGAGTTGTTTTGGGCATTTTTCCCAGCAATTTGTTAACGTCCCCAGCACTGGAGGTATTCAAGATGCGATTGGACCGGGAGCTAGATAATCTCATGTAGGCTCCCTTTCCCAAGAAATGTTGGACCAGATGATCTTTCGAGGTCACTCCCCCCCTGGGCTGTTCTATGATCTCTGCATGGCACACCGTCCTGTGGTGTAGACATTGTCTTAAGTGCCTGTGGTACCTAAGCTGGTGGGTTGGATGACTTAACGGACTCTCTTGCCAGTAGTCTCTCAAAGACAGTACTTGAGCTAGTGACATCTCTAGCTCTGCAAAGGCAGAGCCGATGCGTCCTCAGAGCTCAGCCACCCCTGCATAACACCAAACAGGGGAAGTGCGGTGCCATTGGTTGGAGATGTGTCACCCCTTAGCTGGGTATAGACACCTTCCTCCACCTTCTGTCTCATGATCTTCTGCAGTGGGGACTGAGGGACCTGAGGCTTTGACTCTCAGCCCAGCAGCAGCCTTACTTTGGCTTGACAGTGGGGTCTCTGGCTTTGTTCTCCCTGAGGTGTGCCCCAAGGGATGGGCAAGAAGCTGTGGCAGATCCCTGCTTGAGAAGCCATGATGACACACATGTTTTGGGGTATGGAGTGGCTCCAAGGTAGGATTTCAGCAGCAGCTCCAGGTTCAGGTGAAGAGACAGTCCCAGCTTCATTTCCAAAACTGTACGGACAAAAGGTGGAAAACAAAAACAAAGCATGAATTGCTTAGGTCTTCACAGAAAAACAGCTGGAGAGATAGGAATAGGCTCTTGCAGTAGAAAACTTGCTTGTGTGAACGTCTGTTGGTGAGGAACATCACACCTGGCCAGACATTAAATACAATATTAAATATATGTGTTTGGCCACCTCCAGAGGAGACCTCTGTGTGAGTTCTGTTTCAGGGCAATTAAACAGCGTATCCCTACTTTTCTCCCCAGCTGTCCATACGAATTTCAAATGTTTCTGGGTAGGCTAACAGGTATGTTATCAGTACTCTCTAGATGAAAGGTGTTATAAAGTGTACACAACAATTTAGTCTGACCAGACTGACAATGGAAGCTGTGCTCCTCCTGAAGCCTATAAAGTTACCCAAACATAAAGTGCTCTGTAAATCACGTAAAAGTTACCCAAACTTAAAGTGCTCTGTAAATCACGTAAAACAGAAATTACAAGTGATTATGCATCCCGTGAAAAATGTGAGTGAGGAATCATGCTTTTGATTATGAAAGATGAAATGTAAACTGTATGCAGTCCAATGCAGCCTGGCTCATTTATGTTGCCTAGCATCCCCGTACGTCGCTTATGAAGTGGCAACATATGGAGCTGAGTGCTGACAGAGATGACAAACTGCATTTCCAGAAGCAGCACAGCTGCCTTCATAGGCATTAATCAACAAAATGAAAGGCCTAAAACGAAGGGGAAATAATAATAATAAAAAAAGACGACTTGGGAGATTAAAGGCAAGGAGGCTGCTCTGGCTGTGATTTGAAGCCTGAGGAAATGCAGACCAACACTGCAGCACAGTAGTGAGGGGAAATGTTTGTGCTATAGGCATCTTGTTCATATGTGTGAGGTGTGCAAGGCTCAGAAGTCCTTAGATAAACCTGTTACAGACAGTAAAAAAAAAAAAGATACATATATAAAGTGTAATTTCTTTTGGTCAGAACTACCTCTAAGCAGATGTTAAAAAGTTTGCCTGAGAGTCTGAACATTTTCATTTTCTGAAGGGCAATAAGCAAGTCACTAAAATTAAACGCAGTAACCTGGTGACTTTAATGAGTCTTTAAATCAAAGGTGCACAAGCTGCCCACAGCTGCATTAATAGTCAAAAAAAGTCACAGAACGTGGTGGATGAGGTACCAGGCCTAACCAGAAGAATAATTGTGTTAGAAAGCAGTATTGGGAAAAAGTATGTTTTATGAGGCATGGAAAAACAAAAGACTAATCAAAAAAAATTCTATATGCTACATGTCATTAAGTAAGGGAATAAAATGAGAAGTGACAAAAGTCAAGTTTTTGGAAGCAATTTGGGAAGGATTTTAATACAAACAGCAAAGCTTGTTTAGGCAGGTAACTATCCAAAGGAAGGAAGCTGGATTATTATGCAGAAAGGATATTTTAGAGATTGGAGATAGTCCATGTAAGGCCCAGACTTAGTGGAAGTTCTGCTTCATTTTTTCAGAGATGAAGACGACAAGCACCACAGGAAAACAAAAATTCGTAAAGTGAATGAAAGTATGAAAATGGAAATCACTGCATCAAACTGCTTCAGAAATGCAAATTGAATAAAACAGTTTTGCATCGGAGGAAGACAAAGAAACTGGCCACGTGAAATGACATCTGACACCAATTATGTCTAAGAAAGGTATCAAATTGCTGGTGGACAACCACAGATAAGAAAATAGTAAATAAAGCGTAATAAGGAAACAGGAAGAAGAAGTGAACTTAACTTTTCTGTTAGTGCCAATGAGAAAAAAACCTGCCTGTTTTCATGTTAACAAGAGACATAATGGCATAATGCTCAAAACAAAGAAGCAAACCACATTACTGAGCACTGTAATTTGCCATGTTGTTGGATGGGTTATATGTTGCAGTACACGAGGATATGAAAATAACTTTCTAGATGGCACTATTTCTATAGATTTGCACAGCAATAGATCAGCATATGGTTTGTTAACACAGTGAAAAATCTCAAATATTCACTGACAATTTTTATTGATGTCCAGGTATGAGGAAATTGTGGAGTCCAACAGATCTCTCTTGTGCACAGATGTCCTGTCTTGGAAATAACCATGAATTCTGATTGCAGTCAAGTGCACAAAGATGTGGAAAAGCTCGCATGGAGACGGTAAGATCCTTTGAGCTAGCTTGCTGGTAGTGTGGCTGAACCAAATACAAAAGCCACAGAAATCTTCATGAAAATGATAAAACCAGCACCAGTTCCTGCCAGTATAAACACATGACAATTCTGAGCTCATCTTTCTCATGCTCATTGTAACTGTAGGGGAAGAGGAAGATGGAAATCAGAGGAGTCATGGAGTGAGATATTACTCATCGTGGCCATTGTAAATGATTTCCCCAGAGGCTGTAATTTCTTTGAGGAACTTGCTCGTTCTAACTCATTTCACACACTAATCATGCCTATAATTTATCCTGCAGATATCTGCACTTCTGTGGTTTGCTTTTGGTCCTGACTAATCATCCTCTGGGGTGGCATGTCTCACCGAGTGTCCCGCTGGGGACCCCTGAGCCCGCCCTGGTCCTGCTGAAAAAGAGCAGCTCAGTGCTTTGTAGGGCTGTGCTTGGAAATATCAACTTTGCTGCTAAGAGGTCAATCCTCTGACGGATGGGAGGCACTATAGTCTGGGTTTATGGATTCAGCACCGAAGGATCAGTTGTCCCAAACAAGTCTGTCCAAGATGAATACTCAAGTACCTCTCAAATATTTTTCAGGAAGCCGGTGGAGACCAGACGACTTATCAGGGAATCTGTTCTGAGGAGAACAGAGATATTTGGGAACCCATTCTCTTTTTGGAGAAGAGGCCAACAGTGAGTCATTTCAATGTAATTTCCTGAAATGAGGGTACAGAAGAGGCAGCCTTCTGTGCCTTCCCGCACAGTGCTTCGGCAATTACTGCTGCCCACTGGGCTCCCTGGACTTTGTTGCTTTTGAAATGGTGGTGTGACCTTTTCCTCAAACTCGCCGTGCGGTGTGACCCAGCTGTAGGGTAGGGTGTCTGGTGTGCTCTGGGCATGCCTTACAGCACACGAGCACTCACGGGGCTTAGCCAGAAAAACAGGTGCTGAGAAGCCAGGGGCAGATGCAGCTCTCTGCATCCTGTTACCCCCCCCAGAGACCTTCCCAGTCACACAGGGAGATCAGATACGGTATGAGCTCTGAGTGCAGATGATTTTCAGCTTGCAGTTTTAGATTTAGGTGCCATATTCCACTTGAATCCTTCTTTAGGTAATTTAATCCTTTATTGAATCTAGTCCTCAGCCTGCCTCAGTTCACCTGTAAAGCATTTTTGTCCGGAGGCTAGAAGCCTTTTGGAAGTGAGTGCCTGTTGCCTTCGGTTTGCAGAGAAGTTAGTACAGCAGGGCCTGGAGATGATTTCATGACTTTTTGGTATAAACTAAGCTGGGAAAACCAGGTCAGAAAGACTGATGGCTCTCATTTGTGTGATGTGAGTATAAAATGTTATCAAATCAGAACATAACAAAGGGTGTGGAGGATCACTTTGCAACGAATGGCTTGCTAACAGGATACCAATGCCCTTCAGTGGCTCTGCTAATTGTTAGAATATTTTACAGCTGGGGAATTTTTCTGAAGAATCTCCCAGCCATGTAAGAAACACAAAAAAAGGGAAAACAGGTAAGACTAAGCATTCAGGACAGACCTGTGTCAGGAGACAGGCTTGTTTGAGAGAATTAAAATCACAGTTTGTTCAATGTAACCAGACAGTGAGTATGCAGTCTTTGGCTATTTATAACTCACAAATAAGGCAAGCAGACAGCTAATATAGCCAGGGGGAAGCAGTAACAGAGCAATGCAGTTTTATTAGCAAGCCTAGGTGGACATGTCGTTTGATATATCCACGTGTGAAAGTATTTTTATCATCTGTATGTTGAAAAAGGTCACAGAAGATTTAAATATGAAATTACATAAAATTAAACCTTACTGAATATAGCCAGATCCCTCAGGCATTTGGAGTCTCTCAGTGACTTAAATAATAGTTGTAGAGGAAAGTGGGCTGATCACAGGGGACTTCAGTCTCTGTGGAAAAATCCAACACAACCAGCTTTACAGTAGTTAGAAAAAGAAACATTGTTTAGAAACATATGGCAATTACCGCACAACAGAGAACAGCAGCTGAATTATAAAATTCTGCATGTAAACTTTCTGACATATGAATTGAAAAGTAATTCAGTTCAATCAAAATGTTACAATCAGAATAATTAAATTGGATGGTGATATCTGAGTTCCACCGACCAGTTGATGCCATCAGCTGGGTAATCAGCCAGCATTAATCAGTTAAGCTCCAGCAGAGGTGTTCCTTGCTTTATCTACCTGTACTGATGTCTTGCAGAGATAGCTTTGTGTTGTAAAAATGAAATAAAATAATTCGCCCCAGCTGATGACATCTCGGGTATTTCAGTTTATACCTTGCCGTGCTGGGTTTCTTGGCTGGAAGTATTTGCTGTGAGGTGCCATGGTCTGCCTTTCTGCTGAAGCCCCAGAGAGGCTGTGACGGTCCCTAGGTTGGCTGCTCTGCAGCTCCCGCCATCCCCGGAGGAAAGCTGCCCACCGCAGCAGAGCTCTTCCCTCCCGGGAGGGCCCCAAGAGCATGGACACACTCAGCTTTCCCTTTCGGAGTGGAAACTTTCCACCCCTTTTTTATTCTGGCATGTTTGCCTTCAGTTAATAGCTTTAATTTTCATATCTTTGGGTTTGGTTTTTTTTGACAAAAAACAGTTTCTGAAGGAAGCTCATGCTTTTTGTAGCATTTTTCATATTCTTCTTTAAAAAAAAAAAATCAGTGAATAGTTTTAATCACTACCAGTGGCAACTACTTTTAAAACAGAAAAAAAATCACTTTCTCCCCTTGAATGCTTATAGTCTAAAATACTCAAGAAATGCAAAATAAGGGAATAAAGATAAATATGTAGTAACTTTGTGTTTTCTTCGAAAGTACAGCAATAGTTATGATGATGACTCAGGTAACTCTGCCTGTGGAACGATTTCCTTGTGCGTGGGAACCTGTGGCCAATGGGACTAGCCGGGAAGGGACGAGGCAAGCATCCTTAAAGACAGTGATCCTTTCAGACATTTCTTATGCTTACTCATCCCTGTACTCAATAGTATAGTCCTTACAGTGATTTTGTTGTTGTGCAAAAGTTAGATATTTTGTCAGCATTGGTTTAGCCTGCTTCTTCATTATGCTGCTTTCAAGCAGTCTGTTAGCTTCTATATACCATCTTCTTAAAGACATTACTCTTCCGTAGGGAAGACATTGATTGATCATTTTTACAAATACAAGACAAATCATTTCCCCCCTGAATTTTTCTTCACTTTTTTAGGTCTCAAATACCTTTGACCCCATTTTTCTGTATTTTCTTCGTAGCTGGCAGTGAAACGACATAATTTCCTCAAGCACCGAGTCAGTATTAACTGATTTGAAATATTATTTCAAAATAATTGGAATGATCTGCACGTTCTGTGCGCAACTTTGTATTCAAGCTGCCAAGAGGTCTTGACGGAGTTCATTAAAAGTATATGACTGCCAATTCACTGCCATCTAATTTCCTCCCCAGAATATGTTGCCTGTATGTGCTCCACCTCTGCATGTTGTAGCGGGAAGCCGAGGAGCATGGCAATGTGAGGCTACGTAGCACATCACCAGAAGGGGCTGTTCTGCTCTGTGATTTCTGTCTTTGAATGTACTGCAACTGGGTGGACGTGGTAAAGGAGGATGGTGAACCAGCTCGTCTTGGTCTCCCTTACTCTACTTAGCATGGGTTGCTAGATTAGGTCCCAAATTATTGTTGATAATGTTAGGAATTTGAACTAAAATACCTTAAGGAAAGATAATAAACCACAATGTGGAGGAGGGGGGAGATAATTGTGGCAGCCTGTTGCCTCATTTGACCAAAACACAAGAGAAAGAAGAAGCTGAGAAGGAGAGCAGAGATACCTTGTTCCCTCTGGTGTGGAGAAGTCCTGCGGGTACAAGCAAGGTACATCAGGGACACAGGTAACTTGTTCTGTGGCTCTTCATGTAATTTCACATTTCACACATTTTCAGAATAGTTATTATATTTAGGTTTCTGTATTAATGAGTTTGCTCACCACTGTCCATTGAAAGACCCCATTCTCTAATACTCATAGCTTTGCCTTATTGTAAGTATTTGGATTTATATTTTTCATGGTAGAAGTCACTTTTGAAGGAAATTAATACCTTTCAGAAAGAAACTGAAAGGTTTCTTTCTGCATGGCATTAATTTCCTTTTTTAAGAAAAGGCCAATAAAACTTCAGTTTGCTCAGTGTTATCTTTTTCCCTTTCTTTTTTTAATCTTTTAATCTATGTCTTTTTTGATTTTTATCTTGCTGTTGGGAAGGACAGCAGCAGGGCTGAGTGCTGATAAAATCAAAAGTGAGGGCTTATGTGAGCACTTGAATTCGTCTTACACTTCAAACACAAGGACAGCAAGAATCCACCCTTGTATTGCTACAGACTCTGCTAAGAGAAAGAGCAGAAGACCTTAGGCTGGAAGGCAAAGTTTTCATGTTCTTTTATTTCCCCTGGTGCTGGAGAGGAAAGATCCTTCCTACAGACTGCTGCCAAGTGTCGTGCAGCCTGTGGCACTGGGTGTTTTCCTACGGACCTCTGTGCTCTTCACCTTCTTCTACATCAAGGTGAAATGAAACTCTTCTAATGTTATCCATATTAGGGAAAGATATGGTGATTGTCAAACTGGCAGAAAATTAATTTCAGCCTTCAAAGCATAACCTTTTTCTGTGCCTTGTTTATTGAAAAAGCTGGAAGAGTACAAAGCCCAGTGAAAAATCTGTAATTCTTTCAATCATCGCAGTTTTTGGTCTGAGTTTTTTTGGGAAGAGTCACCGCGATTTTACATTTCTAATTGCTCCTAGGAGAAAAGTTTTCAAAATCTCAAAAAAATCCATTTGAATGACAAAATAGCTTTCAATTTAGCTAATGTAAATTAATAACTCAATGAGGAAGAGCTTTCTGTTTGTTGATGAAGAAAACAGTTTTACCTTCTAGATACAAAGCATTTCAGCCTACTTGGGTTTTGCAAGACTCAAAAATACACCAGGATGTTAGTCTTAAATATGTAGGCTACAATGCAGAGAGTGACTGCAAAACAAGGTAGGTAAGAGTACAAAGAATATCACTCAACAAGCAGTACTTCAAAGGAGTAAAATGCTGTTGCCCATTTTAACATGTCATTAACAATCTGAAAATATACATTTCCAGTTACCTTTCCTAAAACAGCAGCCATCTGTTTTTCCAATCTGAATTAATCTTCGCTATAATTTATCTGCTTAAAACCAAGAATAAAACAAGGACACATTCTTAAAATCACAACAATCTTTTGAATTGCTCCTTTTTCAGTTTCTTTATAGTAATGATGTTCTTTCAAATTCATTCTCTTTCTTTCTTTTTTGGAACAACTGATGCAATTCTACTGGAAAATATTTATTCCCTTGGCTAAGGACAGTGTAAATACCTTCTTTAATTTACGTTGCTATTTTGTCAATGGCGAACCACAATATTTCCAACATATAAGAAGTGGTTGCTACACACTATGCTGCATAAACAGGCATGAAAATAAACCCATTCATAGAGCGGGAAAAGAAGGGGTGGGGCTGGAAGAAGGTTTCCAGCTCACTGAGCCAAATATTCTTCTACTTAGGCCAAAAAAACAACCTTCCCCCGCCCCAAACAGAAGCAGTCTCCTTGTGCATTGCCCACTAGTACTTGTCAAAATAAATTGTATATTATGTATTTAGGAGAACAGAATAACCAAGCAATTACAAAAGGCTCAGGCTAAATTTAACTCTGTTAAACAGAATTAATTAATCTACTTCAGAAAAATACAAGTCACCAGTTTAGTAATTTTTTTTCAAAGCTTTTTATAACTTTGTAAGAGGAAAAATTCCAGAAGAGCAAGCCATAGCTGCGGATGCAGCTGCCTAAAACATGAAGAAAATAATTTATTACTATGTGCCTTTGACATTTTTCTTGGGTGAGAAAGAAAGATATTTAAGCTTCACAGCACAAATATCAAGACAGTAGGATCTACATATTTCTGTGATAGACTCATTGTGTATTTCACTCTGTGAGATGAAGCAGAAGAATCAGGACAGTCTTTTTGGCCCATCCTTTATGTATCCTTGGTAATGTTTTTCAAGAGCTTGGTTTGTCTGCTTTCAAGTCTAAGAATTCCCCTGCACGCTCTGTCAAGAGATTTCTCCTGCTTTGCACAGCCAATTCAAGAGATATGAGAAATCCGTCTACTTGCATAGCAGAACATAGTGGTGTAAGCAAGGAAAAATGGACAGAAAAATGGCTCACAATCCTCTTTTTTATGTTCGGCACTTTTTGTCTGGCTACAAACTTAATGGAATTAGATGTCCAGATTGTGTATAGATAAACCAAAAAAATGACTACTAGGGTTATTTGCAGCCTGGATCTACCTGTCGGTTTCTATTGTGGAGAACTGGTCTACAGACTACACCATCCTTGGAGGGTCCTTACTCCTTGGAGTAAGACCATGGCAGCTCCATGGGAGGGGAAACTAGAGGAGCAATTCTGTGTAATATTTATGCAGGACCAGAAGGGTCCATGCATGCAAGGCTGCACTCCAGGCTACATCAGATTCCTCGACTGCTGGTCAATACACATCTCAGCTCCTCTGGAGTTGAACAATAGGACCAGAGCTGCAGTGATTTGTGCAAATCACAGGTCTCTGCTCTTCCAGCCTTGAAACAAGGAAGACAGTGAAAATACTGCTTATTCCCCAGAAGTCTGCATGCTGTGTGGAAGAGCTGGGCTCACATTCAGAGAGACTGAAATGAGAGTCTCCAGTCAAAAGAGAGCTGGAGGGTAACAAGTCCCTTAAATTAAAGAAACTGCACAAATGTATGACCTTGACTATACTAGGTGACGCAAAGCACCCCACAGACCACTCGCTGCTGCCGTGGGGATGTAAAAGCTTGTGTTCCCTCACTGCTGGGCTCCCCGGTGCATGGCTGGACCACAGTCAAGGTGGTTATTGCCTCATATTTCCCACTGAGCTGCACTGGCCCTGTTAGGTACTGGGAACACAAGGCAGAGTCCCCACCACATGAGTAGGATAGAGGGGAGGGTGCCCAAAACTTAAGTGTCTTCTGGGAACTCCTAACAATAATTCCTTATTGCAAAGGCCAATTGTACACATTGTTTTGTCTTCCCTCCCACATTTGCTCCCAACAAGGATTCAGAAACACTTTCTGGGGAGATAGTCATGAAAAAACAGTGATATACGAGTCTAGCAGAGTTTCTTTTCTGTAAAAACTTTTTCATAAATAAAAAAGACCACTTACACAGATGTTCACAAAGAATGCATGGGAGGAATTACAAAGGTAGCCTGGAGGAAAACGCTGTTTTTATTCAGGTAAGCAGACATATGTGCTGTATATACAGATATATACACATCCTTGTATATGCATAGAGAGAAAGAAAATAAAATGTGCCAATGTCAACCCAAAAGCACAATGAGAACCATTGTGTCAAAAATGTCCTCATGAAAAGGAAAGCAAGGCTGGTGAGAAGCCACAGCAATAGCTCTTGATGAAGTTCCTGAATACAGAACCAAGGGTTTGGTTACTATTTGTGATCACTGCTATGGCAAGGCACTTTCTGTTGGTTTTTTTTGGCCACTTTTCCTCAAAAATCTTTGTCTATGCCCCTAAATACATTGTAAACTCTTCTGAGCCAGGAACTTCTCAAAACTGGCAGTACCTGCTATAATGAGCCATTCCTCTGCTAAAATCAGTACCTCCTGAGATACTGTCCTATATTCCTCAGATTTCTAGGAATCCAAGACAACTGGGGAGATATTTCTTCCTTTGGAAAGGCTGTTGGACCAAAGCTATAAGGAATGCGATATCCAGAAGCATTGATTCTGTTTTCACGCGTGTGATGATGACGAAGTTTTGTTCTAACAAGAAACAAAACGACTCCATTGCAGCCACCATGACTACCAGCACATGCACCCCAGGGATGTACAACTTGTCACAGGCAGGTGGAGAAAATCTGGGGGAGCCTTCTGGAAGAATGTTAGTAACAACTCCTGGAAGACCCTGCAGGAACCCCCTCTGAAACATCCCACAAACACCTCTGGAAGTGGGTGTCTCCTGAACCCAAACATGTCAAAAGCCACGAGCGATGGCCTGGAGGACCTCCAGGTCCCTGGGACACCAGTGGATACGTATCACTTCACAAGGACATAAATAAGGAAGGCATTTTATTCCAGAAATACATACAAAATAAATATACTTGATAAAAATAACTTACAGCAGCAATGAAAAAATGTGTGTGATAAAAACCCATTCCAAATCCAGTCATTCTCCCAAACTGAAGACCAACCACAGACAAAACTAATAAGCAGAAGCGATTCATAAGGAACTGAAAACATCATGAGAATAGGGGAATAAAATATATTTAAAATAGAACAATATAATGTTATTGGCAACGTAATGACATACAAGCCTCTGGAGGTGTCATGCTGTCTTCTTTGATTAAAAGCTTGCACAGAAATATGAGTATTAATTTAGAAAGACTGTTTATATTATCTGTCTCTCTAGAATATTATTAATTGGAGTATGCAAAATTAGGTCTTCAGAGCTCTTGCAAAATATTGTAAGCAGAAAGTCTTTATGTGGCAGGATAAAGCAAGGATTTCAGAGAGTTTGGAAGAAGTAATTAAGTTCTATTACTTGCAAGCATATTCATTTACGGGAAGAACTTCCCCACAGAAGTGGACATAGTTATCTTTGTTTTTCTTTGACAAATACTTTGTGAAGGGAAGATTAGCAAGACACTCCAACTATTCCTAAGGAAGAAACCATCTCACTACAGTAAGCGACTTGAAAATCTGAACTAGCTGTCTTGGATCCTTGTATATGATTTTAGCACCAATAGTGAGACAAGCAGCTTCAGAGGGCATGTCACCCCATCCAAAGGCAGGGGATAGCTGAAAAAATATAACCTACAACAATTTCCTTACTTCAGCTGGCTGTGGAAGTAAATTCCACTTTTAAATGACTGCAGGTAGGACAGATGAATACCCCTCTGATCATCTTTCCTTTATGTATGGCATGGTATCCACAAGAAGTTTTATTCTAGGTCTAGTTAGTTTTGGTGGTATGGGAATGGACAAACTATTTTAAATTTGCCTCTCTTTTTAGGGTCTTAAATCAACATCCACCGTTGCTTCTTTACCTTTTTTAATTTTAATCTAAAACCACCCCGGACATATCTTGATACTTTTAAGATATACATATCCCGGGCATAAGGACAGAAAGAAAAAAACAAAAACATCACATGGTTTATAGCTTAGTCTTACTCTTTGTACAGTCATTCAGGCTGACCAGGCATCAGGACCTGGCCTGCAGGTACTTACAGGAGGAGGAAGTGACTGGTCAGAGTCATTAGGTAAATCAGTGGAGTTGATAAGAGCATCGCCTCTGCCACGTAGTAGGTGAACGCAGTTGGCATCTGGTTAGGTTTATGACTACCTAACTTATGTGATTTCTCCTGTACAGCTACAAAAGCAGGCAGTGAGGGAGTCTGACTGCCATTGACACACCAGGCCTAGAGAAGAGGAAACAGATGAAAGAGGGAGTGCAGGAGGGGCAGTTTCTAACTCAGTTTGCCTGGTCTTTACCTTGGAGAGAGACTGGCCCCAGGAGACAAGAATTTCCACCATTCAGAGGAACTTCTTGATTGGCAAGAAAATAAGATTTCACATGGAAAAACTACAAGACTTGATAAAAAAGAATATCTTTATTTTTTCCTTTTTTTTTCCCTGTTTAGATAAGCACTAACGATATTTAAATGCCTTTTTTTTAAAGTGTGTTTATTCCTTCAATTCATGGCCTCTTATTTAAACTCACAGAGGCATCTAATATTTTTATTTTTTAATATCAAAATTTTAATGCTTCTTCTTATGAAGTGAGCAGCTTTCTCACTACAAGAGAATGTCGGGATCTCCTTTAACCCTGATGTCCACCATCCACAATGCCAGCCATGAGAGGTGGTGCAAGAACTGCAACCCTTCCCCCTCCTCCTTCTTCCCAAGTGCTACTTTAGGGCTTAATGAGGGTTACTTAAATGTTAAGATGATTAAAATACCAGTCTAGAAATCAAAGCAGCGTGCCACTGAAATCAGGGTGCTTTAAAAAGAAATTGGGGTCACCTCGTGGTCTAAGCGCAATTACATCGTGCCCTAATTTTCACAGGACTCTCTTAAAGGGGGCTTAAACTGTCAAGGTCTACAAGTCAATCAAAGTGATGGTATTTTCCCATTGTCAGGTGCTACTCAGAACAAATAAGGGTTAAAAGACTGAGACCTCAAATGCGCAGCTGATCCTGAGCAGAAAAGCAATTGGGTGGAAGCATGATGTATATTCAACTTCTAGCTAAAGTCATTACACTGAAAGTAAAGTAGCTCAGGGAGTGCCCATTGCCCAAATCCAATTTTCATACCAATGTGTTACTGAGAGTACAAATCACTGAAAATTTGCCAATCCAAAGCTAATATTCAGAAAAGCCTTTCCAGTAAAACTGAAAACAGCCTTTCGGTTAGCAATGCTGCTCTCCCAATAAAGTGTATGTGAAATAAAACCCACATAATTTCAATAAATAAAACAAAGCACAAAGAAAAGATGGTTATAAGAATACCGGTAAGAGGAATCGTATTCTAAACCTGAGTGCATGGAAAGAAACCCTTTTTGAATGCTTACTCCCCTGCTGAGTAAGAAGAGAAATAAATCTTCACGCATAGTCAAGGACCAATGGGTTTCTTGGTGGGAAAAAAGCCAGCTGGTTGAGTTTTACCAATGGAAAGGGGGAGTGTGGGAGCACTGTGGAACCATAAATCCCAGCAAAGCCTAAAGTTCGTCTGCTAAAGTTACTTTCCTCCACCTCATAATTCCACTTCCCGGCATATATGACATGTTTACCTTCCTCCTTTTCTGCCAGATTCACCTCCATATTTCTTCCTGTCTATTCCCGTATGCGATGACTTGGATGTAGTTCTCAGACACCTCACACGTCCCATGTGGAAAGGCTATGCTGGTGGTGCGGCCTGTAAAGTGCCCTTCTCCTCCGTGTCTTCATCTGCCTCACCAGCTTTCGGTGGAGATCTCTCCTGAGGTCGTAGACTTACAGGTTTTGATATCAATTAGTGATTAGCTTTCTAAATGCGATATCCCAATGCATAACTATCTTTAACTTCCCTGGGACGTGCGTGTGTGAGTACCTGGTTTACCCCCCAAGAAGAAAGCAGCTCGCTGGCACCATCTGGAAGCTGAGCGTGGAGCGTGTCCCACAGCCCCAGCCAGAGTCTTTGCTGCAATCAATAAATAATGCTATGAAAACAATGTTTAGTGCCTTTTCACATTAATCCTTGTAAGTGAGGTCAACGGTAATCAGGTGGCTAGCACAATTAATTCCAGTAGCAAAAAAGCAAGATGTCAGTGAATAAGAAAAGAAGGTTAGAGAAAGTCTGGATAAACTACATGTTTCCCAGTCATCAGGTCCTGGTGATTTATGTGTTGGAGACCTTACTTGGAAAATAAACCAAACACTGCTAAGGGGTAGACTGGTGATGCACTGGGGCAGATTGGTTAGTGCAGGTGTGGGATGTCCCTGGCCAGGGACCTTTAGACAAAAGTCTGTCAGGATGCCTACTGGTGCTGCAGGGCAAGGAGGTGAGCTGCGTAGTACCTTGAGATCCTCTTTAGAGCTCTAACTTATGATGAATAATTATTGGAGGATATTTAAGGCTATATTTGAAATTTGATTTGCAGATCAAGGGTGATCTGCAAGGACTGATCTAGGAATAGGGCTTGAACTGGGAATATGGTTATAAAATGGGCATTATCTAATTCTTGAAAAAAAGCCAAATATATTGAAAGACAAATTCATTAAAATTCTGATTAAACCTATGCAAAAAAAGGGCTTTGATATTATGATTCAAACCTATAAATACGAGTGAATGTTTCTACTTTTGCATATGGTTATTTCTTCGGTCAGTTCAGGTGGGAATTCCAGAAAAGTGGAGCTGGTTTGATGCAGATGCTCCAGTACTGACACAGCCTGGCATTACCCAGCACAGCATTTGACGGAGTTCTTATTAGGCATGATATCTGCTCCAAAGGAGAGGTGTTTTTTTTTGAAACTGTATTTGGAAATCAAGCAGCTCAATGCAAAAGCAAATCTTATTTCCATCGGTGCAGGTTGATTGCTGAGAGTGAATATGGTGCTTTATGAAACAGGAAGAACAATCTCCGCCTCAAGAAATATGCATGTTAACTACATTATTTTGCATATTTTAATATTCTGAGACATTTGATCCAAATAACTACAAACTTCTCTTTAATATGGTAGTTGACAACCTGACTATTGGTAATTTGCAGCTGATGGAGGAAGACTGAAGAAGACTGTTTCAGTGGAAGACTGTTTCAAAACATGATTTAAGTGGTACTCTGGGATTTATAATCCTCAAACGGTCTCAGTTCAAATGCTTTTGTCTCCAAGCAGAAGGAAAGTGCTGTGGAGATGCCAGCCTAACGTACTTGTCCTGAGCTTGGGGTGGGGGAGACTGGATGGTTTTCTTCCCGTGCTATCAGGAAAAATAAAATCTCTGCAGGCCACTGCAGTGCACATGTGCTGCCACCAGATTTACACAGCTGCGATTGTCTGCAATTCGGTAAGCATTTCTTCTGACGATGCCTCAGAAAGAGAATCTAGTTCACTCCCTCCAGGCTACACAGAGCTAACTGGGATGGAAAAGAGTAAGCAAATAAGTGGAAAACAGCCAGCAGAGGAGAAAGAGCGGATGGCATCCCCAGCCTGCTAGGAAAGCAGAGTGCAATGCGTTGCGAGAAAGGTTTCCATGAAACTGCCAAAGCAGAGGGCAGCCAGCTGAGCTTGTTAAATGCACCTTTTCTGATGAATATATATTGTGCTTGTCGTTCAAAGAGGTTGTTTCTCCAAGGGAATGCTTCTTCCCCAAATACAACCCAGCAAACGGGAACAGAAATATCATTAAACCGCTGCTGCTTGGACAGGGTGTACCAGGGCTATGTGGCATTTGCTTACTTCCCCACGCTAATGTGAAAGGACGTGATTTCAGTGCCTACACGGCCTGGTATTCCTCTGCAGTGTGCACTCAAGCGTTCAACCTTTCTGTTACCGTTTGAGTCATTTTATGATACCTCTATTATTAGCAATACCTGAGCAGAGCAAACAGAGCATATCCTTTTAGTGGAATTGGTTTTGCACTTAACCTATTGGTTTATTTATTTGTGAACACTCTGGCTGAAGGAACTTATTAAAAAATAACTCTGGGATACAATCCTGAAACTGATGGCATAGAGTATTCATAAAAATCTAACAGCATCATCTCGCTGCCATAAATTCAACATTGTAATGGATTTAAAAAATATGTGTGTGTTTATCTGTGTTGTATTCCCAGTTTGGTGGGTTTCACTTTCTTAATAGTTGTGTTTATGGTCTTGCTCAGCATGGTAGACCTGACTCATTTGAGAAGTAAATTAAAATAGCAGTGGATTTCTGTGGCCTCCCTAAAGAGCCAGAGAGCGTGGGAGGAGGGCAAGGCAGGGCAGATGTGTGCCAGGGCTGGTGAAGGACTTTCTCAGCTATTTTCTGTCCTGTGCATTAGCAGATCCACACATGGCAGCAGCCATGGATGTCTGTAAGAGAGAAGTGCTGCAAACCCATGCCTGGCTTGCCTTGTGCCAGGGCCCTGTCTGGGGAAGCTGCAAGGGGTTTGAACTGATC
>Ga0065711_1008472_pt1 | contig 19581 bp, 16 predicted proteins | sample Hoacrofraction12_FD_59098 | JGI IMG/M metagenome (GOLD analysis project Ga0065711, IMG submission 59098) | Hoatzin crop microbial communities from Cojedes, Venezuela - Epithelial fraction 12 v2 (version 2) | ecosystem: Host-associated > Birds > Digestive system > Esophagus > Crop | place...
GCTGGCGAGCAAGTTCGCTGCCGCGGCATTGCACCCGAACAGCCACCTGCTCACGAGCCCGGCGCTGCTGGCTGACTTCCCCGGCCGCCGCTTCAAAGTGGAGCGCGTGTGCGGCTTCGGCAAAAGGGACGTGCGCGAATTGCAGCGCGCCGGCCGCGCCAACATCGCCGTGAGGAACTTCCCGCTGTCGGCCTCCGAAGTGCGCAAACGCCTAAAAGTGAGCGACGGCGGCGATGCCTATTGGTTTGCCACCACCCTGAGCGACGGCAGCCGACGCGTGGTGTGCTGCAAGAAAGTTTGAAACGGCAGCACAAAAATAGAAAAAATTTTTGGAAAAAGTGTAACTTTCGCGGAAATTATCCGTCTTCCCATTAGAACTCGATGCGCGACTTAGACTTCAGACAAGACCTTCTGCCTCTCAAAGACAAGCTGTTCAGGCTGGCTTTGCGAATCACGCTCGACCGCCCGGAAGCCGAAGACATCGTGGAAGACACGCTCATCAGAGTTTGGAACAAACGCGAGGAATTGGGCCACGTGGATTCAGTGGAAGCCTACTGCCTGACGGTCTGCCGCAACCTCGCCCTCGACCGCAGCGAACGCAAAGAGGCTCAGAACATTTCGCTCGAAGCCAGCGCCCACGACGCGCCCGACCGAGCGGCCTCGCCGCAAGAACGCTTGGAACACGAAGAACGCTTGGACCGCGTGCGACGACTCTTCGACCAAATGCCCGAACGACAACGCACCGTGATGCAGCTGCGCGACATCGAAGGAAAAAGCTACAAGGAAGTGGCCGACATCATGGGCATCAGCGAAGACAACGTGAAAGTGACGCTTTTCAGAGCCCGCCAATCCTTGCGGCAAAGATACGAAAAATTAGAAGAAAATGAACTATAAATACATCGAACAACTTTTGGAGCGTTATTGGAACGCCGAAACGACGCCGGAGGAGGAGAGCATCCTGAAATCCTTCTTCGCGCAGCGCGACGTGCCCGCCGAATTGCGCCAATACAAAGACCTGTTCGATTATGAGCAGGAGGCTGCCGGCGAAAGTCTGGGTGCCGACTTCGACGCTCGCGTATTGCAGCGCATCGAGGAGGCTCCGCAGCGCGTGAAGGCCGTTCGCTCTTCGTGGTTCACGACGCTTCGCCCGCTGTTCCAGTCGGCTGCCGCCATCGCCATCGTAGTGCTCGTGGCCCTTGGCGCCGGCAAGTCGTTCCGCGGCAGTGGCAATGCGGCTTGGGACTACGACCCGTCGGGCTACCAAGACACCTACAACAATCCGCAACAGGCCTACAAGGTGCTCGAAGGTGGCTTGGAACTCTTCCAACGCACCGCCGAAGCCGTGGCCGACTCCTCGCAAACGAAGCCCCTCTACGACGCAAAACAAAGCCAATGAGACTGCTCCTTTCCACCATAATGTCCCTCTTCGCCCTCGTGGCAGCGGCCCAGAGCGAATCGGACTTCGCGCAGACTTATATGAGAATCTACGCCGCCGACGGCCAACTGACGTGCAACACCATCGGCCCCTCGATGATTCAACAAATGCTGACGCTCGACGAAGTGGAGGCCGACAAAGAAGCCACCGCCGCACTCAAGAAAATCAAAAGCCTGCGCATCGTCGGCAAGCCCGACGGCAAGGTGGGAGAGGCCGAATTCGACAACGCGCTCAAACTGTTGCAAGCCAACGACGAGCGCTACAAACTCTACGAAGAGTACGATGAGAAATGCCTCTACGTCAGAAAGAAAGGCGACGTGTTCGTGGAACTCGTGCTCCTCTTGAAAGAAAATCCCACGCTCCTCATCGACATCACCGGCAACATGACCGAAAAATTCGTCGGCGACCTGATGGGCGAACGTTCAACAGAAAAACCATCCTAAACGTTGGTCTAATCCGCGAGAGCGGAGGAATGATAAAACATTCATTGCATTATTAAAACATCAATTCTGAGTGCTTCGGCACAGAGACAGGGAGTTCCCACGGCGCGGAGCTCCCTCTCTTTTTGCCCGCCGGCGAGGCGCGAAAATACGACAAAATGGAAAATTAGGAAAGCAAATTTGGCGAAAAATTTTGCAAATTCTGCAAAAGAAACAAAAGCAGCGCCGAAAACTTCTTAAAACTTGCAAACAACGTTTGGCCACTCGCAAAGATGGGCCTAATTTTGCAGCGCAACAACGCATCAACCCTAAAACGCAAAGAACATGAGAAAAGTTTTGATTCTTCTGCCCGCGCTGGCCATGGTGCTGCTGACGGGCTGCGTGAGCAAAAAACAATTCGTAGCGCTTCAGAACGAAAATCAGTCGCTCAAAGAAAACGTGAGCCTGCAGCGCGCCCAACTCGAAGACACCCGTTTGCAGCTGGCCGAGTGCAATGCCAACTCCACCAACCTGCAAGACCGCCTGAAGGACGAACAAAAGCGCAATCAGGACCTGCGCGCCGACTATAATTCGCTCCAAAACTCGCTCGACAAGAGCATTGCCCAAAACACGCAGGGCAACGTGAACATCGAGAAACTCGTGGACGAAATCAACGCCTCGAACAAATACATCAAGCAGTTGGTGGACGCCAAGACAAAGAGCGATTCGCTCAACATCGCCCTGACCAACAAACTGACGCGCTCCCTCTCGCGCGACGAGTTGAGCGAGGTCGACGTGAAAGTGCTGAAAGGCGTGGTTTACATCTCCTTGGCCGACAACATGCTCTACAAATCGGGCTCCTACGAAATCAATGAGCGCGGCAAGCAGACACTGTCGAAAATTGCCAAAATTATCAAGGACTACAAGGACTACGACGTGCTCGTGGAGGGCAACACCGACACCGTTCCCATCTCGCGCGAGAACATCCGCAACAACTGGGACCTCAGCTGCCTGCGCGCCGCTTCGGTCGTGATGTCGCTGCAAGACGACTACGGCGTGGACCCCAAACGCCTGACGGCAGGCGGTCGCGGCGAGTATAATCCCATTGCCACCAACGACACCGACCTTGGCAAGCAGCGCAATCGCCGCACGCAAATCATCGTGACGCCCAAGCTCGACCAATTCATGGACCTCATCGACGAGGCTCCCGAGAGCGCCACGGAATAACGGCCGCCGCGCTGCAAATTTCGGCGCAAAGGTTTGGAGGTTTCAAACAGACGAACTACCTTTGCACCGCAAAACCGAAAAAGAGGACAGATTTGGATGCTTGCAACCTCTCAAAAAAATGCTAAAAACGCTGACAGGCACACGCTTCTGGCTGCAGCGACTCACCTAAGGAAGGCACCCGCAGAGGGTGCCTTTTTCGTTGGCAAAAATACAAAAATTATCAAAATAAGCGAAATCGATGAAATACCTATTTTCTTCCGAATCGGTGTCTGAAGGACATCCCGACAAAGTGGCCGACCAAATCTCCGACGCCGTGCTCGACTACTTCTTGGCGTTCGACCCCAATGCCAAAGTGGCTTGCGAAACGCTCGTCACCACGGGCCAAGTGGTGGTGGCCGGCGAAGTAAAATCCGAAATCTACGCCGACCTGCCCACCATCGTGCGCGACACCATCCGCCGCATAGGCTATACGCGCGCCGAATACGGCTTCGAGGCCGACAGTTGCGGCATCCTGTCCGCCATCCACGAACAGAGCGCCGACATCAACCGCGGCGTGGAGCGCGCCAAGCCCGAAGAGCAGGGCGCCGGCGACCAAGGCATGATGTTCGGCTATGCCGTGCGCGGCACCGACAATCTGATGCCGCTGCCCCTCTCGCTCGCCCACGAATTGATGCTCACGCTGAGCGAAATCCGCAAGGAGACCACGCTGATGCCCTATCTGCGCCCCGACGCCAAGAGCCAATTCACGCTGGCCTACGACGAGAACGGCCGCGCCGTCGCCATCGACACCATCGTGCTCTCCACCCAACACGACGACTTCATCTCCGCCGCCGAGGCCGGCAGTCAGGAGGAGGCCGACCGCCAAATGCTCGCCCGTATCGCCAAAGACGTGGAGGAAATCGTGATTCCCCGCATGGTCGAGAAATACGTCCATACGCCCGAAGTGCGCGCCCTCTTCGAACAAGGAGGCATCCGCTATCTCGTGAATCCGACGGGCAAGTTCGTCATCGGCGGCCCGCACGGCGACACCGGCCTCACCGGTCGCAAAATCATCGTGGACACCTACGGCGGACGCGGCGCCCACGGCGGCGGTGCCTTCAGCGGCAAAGACCCCTCGAAGGTGGACCGCTCGGCAGCCTACGCCGCACGCCACCTCGCCAAGAACCTCGTGGCAGCCGGCGTGGCCGACGAAGTGCTCGTGCAGTTGGCCTACGCCATTGGCTGCGCCGAACCCGTGAGCGTGTTCGTAGATACCTACGGCACCAACCACACCGCTCTGAGCGACGCCGAAGTGGCCGACGTGGTGCGCAAAAACTTCCCCCTCACGCCGCACGCCATCGTGGAACGCCTCCAGCTGCGCCAGCCCATCTACGAAGAGACCGCCGCCTACGGCCACATGGGACGCCGACCCGAACGCAAGACCAAAACGTTCATCGGCCCCGACGGACAAAAGAAAAGCATCGAAGTGGAACTCTTCACTTGGGAAAAAACCGACCTCGTCGAGCAGATGTGCGCCCTGTTCCACACCACGCCAATCGCCTAAAACTCAAATGAATATCACCGTATATGCCGCCTCGAGCGGCCAACTGAAGGAGAACTACTTGCGCGCCGCCGACGAACTCGGCCGCGAGATTGCCGCCAAGGGACACACCCTCGTGAACGGCGCCGGCCGCACCGGACTGATGGGCGCGTCGGCCAATGCCTGTATGGAAGCCGGCGGNCAGACCATCGGCGTGATTCCCGAATTCATGGTCGAGCAGCACTGGCAGCACGCCGGCATGAGCCAACTCATCGTGACGGCCGACATGCACGCCCGCAAAGAGAAAATGGCCGAGCTGGCCGACGCTTGTGTGGCCCTGCCCGGCGGCGTGGGCACCTTGGAGGAACTGCTCGAAATGATTACGTGGAAGCAACTCGGCCTGTTCCTCAAACCCATCATCATTCTGAACGTGGACGGCTACTACGACGCCCTGCTCGCCCAATTCCAAAAAGGCATCGAGGAGAATTTCATGCGCTCGCTCCACGCCGACATCTGGAAAGTGGCCACGACCGCCAAAGAGGCCGTCGCCCTGTGCGAAAGCACCCCGCTCTGGGACCCCTCCATCCGCAAATTCGCCGCACTCTAAATCATGCTCCATTTCGCCCTCGTTTCGGTTCAAAAAATGGCGGTTTCATCGGGAAATTCGCCCCTTTTTGCCGTGGGCGAAATGCGCCCGTTTTGGATGGGCGGCGACGACGTCGTGAGCGGCGCGCTCATCTTGGCATTTGTCTGCTTGGCTCTCGTGTTTGCCGGCGGCGGCATGTTCATCGTGAGCCGCTTGGCCGCCTTTTTCCGCAATCACCACCGCCGCGGCTTCGCAGCCTTTCCGCCCGACGTCGCCTTCGAGGGCAAGCCGCTGCTGCTCATCGCCGTCAGCGTGGTGTGGGGCGTGCTGCTCTACTACCTGCTTGGCGACTGGTGGGCACAGAACAATCTGCTCGCCGCCGTGCCCGCGCAGCAGCTGCCGCCGTGGGCGCAGAACGCGTTGGCGTGGTGCGTCGGCGCGTGGCAGTCGCCCTACTTCCTCTTGGGCCTTGCCACGGCAGCTGCGCTGCTCTATTATTTGCTGAAGTTGTGGCTCTATCGACTGGTGAACAACGTGTTCTTCGACGGCGACGTGGCGACCGACTGGGAGGGCTACTACCTGCTGCACCTCTTTGTGATGGCCGTGCTGCTGATGCCCCTCTGTTTGGGCGCCGTCTTTTCCAATTGGTCGGCCGAAAAGGTGTTCTATTTGTCAGTTGGATTTGTCATTTTTGCCAAAATCGCGCTTTTTTACAAGCAGTTCCACGTTTTTTCGGTCGTAAAAATTTCGTTTTTTCATTTGTTGCTGTACTTTTGCACGCTCGAAATTTTGCCCCTTCTGCTTCTGTATAAAGCACTACGGCCGGCAAATTGAGAGAATGTCTTTCCCTGCCGCGCTCTCGGGTGCGGCGCCAAAAACAGCCAATTGATGGTAAAGAAAATACTCATCTCGCAGCCCACGCCGACGGCTCCCAAATCGCCCTACTTCGACCTGCAAGAGAAGTACGGCGTGGAGCTCACTTTCCACCCCTTCATTAAAGTAGAAGGACTTACTGCCCAAGAGTTTCGCAAGCAGAAGGTTCACATTCTCGACCACAGCGCCGTGGTGTTCTATTCCAAGCACGCCATCGACCATTTCTTCCAACTCTGCAAGGAACTCCGCCTCACCGTTCCCGCCGAGATGAAGTATTTTGGACTTTCCGAACAGCTCACCCTCTACATTCAGAAATACGTGCAATACCGCAAGCGCAAGGTGTTCTTCGGCAATACCGGACGCTGGCCCGAACTGCTGCAGGTGATGGCCAAGCACAAGACCGAAAACTACCTCGTGCCGCAGAGCGATGTGCATACCGACGAACTGCGCGAGATGCTCGATTCCAAGAAGTTGCAGCACACGGAATGCGTGATGTATCGCACGGTGAGCAACGTTTTGCCCGCCGAACTCAAGGCCTACGACATGATTGTGCTCTTCACGCCGAGCGGTGTGCAGGCGCTTTGCCACGGCTACGAGAACTTTGAGCAGGGCGACCTCAAGATTGCTTGCTTCGGCAAGGCTACTGCCCAGGCCGTGCACGATGCCGGTCTGCGTCTCGACCTCGAAGCGCCCACCGTCGAAGCCCTTTCGATGGCCGCCGCGCTCGACCAATATCTGGCGAAGGAGAACGCGTGACGCATTTCAAAAAATCCGAACATCTCTGCCTTCAGAAAGAAATCGACGCACTGTTCGCTGCGCGCAGCGGCACGGTGCGTTCGTTTCCGTTTATAGCCATCTTTCGCGTGGTGCCTGTGGAGGAGGAACGGGCGAAAGTGCTGCTCAGCGTGCCCAAACGCCGCCTGCGCCACGCCGTGGACCGCAATCGCACGAAGCGCCTGCTGCGCGAATCCTACCGCCTGAACAAAGATGCCTTTCTGGCCGCGCTGCCCGCCGACGTGAGCGTGCACATCGGCTTTGTTTGGCAGGCCGACGAGGTGGCCGCGTTCGACCGCGTGGAGCGAAAGATGCGCGAGGTGCTCGCCGCGTTGGCGCAAAAAGTTTCAAAGATGGGGGAGACGCATGGGGAAGATTAGCCGCTTTTTCGCGAACTGCCTGATTCTGCCCATCCGCTTCTATCAGAAGTGCATTTCGCCCTACACGCCGGCCACGTGCCGCTTCACGCCCACCTGCTCGCAGTACGCTGTCGAAGCGCTGCGCAAGCACGGCCCCATCAAAGGCCTGTGGCTCGCCGTGAAGCGCATCTGCCGTTGCCATCCGTGGGGCGGCAGCGGCTACGACCCCGTCCCGTGATTAATTGATAATTGATAATTGATAATGAATAATTGATACTTTCCCCGCCGAAGCCGCCGCCGCCGTGTGCGGCGTTTTTTTGTGCTTTTTTTTCGACAAAAACTGCGAAATCGGGGGCAAAAATGCACATTTTGCCGACTAAATGCAAAAAAGTTGGAAAATTTTTTGTGACATTTCGCGAAACATTTATACCTTTGTTTCCGCAAAAAACGCGCGTGCGTATATACGCGTTAAATATGCCTACGAACAAAAACACATTCATCCTTAATCAAACTAATTTATAAGCTTATGAAAAAGTATTTACTCCTCGCCGCAGCTATGATGGTTGCTGCCCCCACGTTTGCACAGTACGACACCGACATCACGCCGGGTCGCTACAAGTTCAACACGCAAGACAACGCCGAAGACGGCTTGTATCATCTCGATGCCTACATCACCACGGGTGCCAACCCGACCGCCGGCTACGGCCAAACGACCGTGAAGCCCAATTGGAACGACGGTTTCATTATGTTGCATGGCGCCAAGGCTCAAATTGAAACAATCAATGAGTATGTTTCTGCAGGTCTCTCCATCGTTGACCTTGGTGGTGAAGTAGGTAAGGTGCTCTGCCTCAATGGCAAGGATTCTAAATTCAATAGTATCTACGGTACCAATATTCCTCAAATGAGTGGCAATCCTGCATGGTGTGGCTTAAATTTCTACAGTGACCCCGACAATACTCCGGTAAACTCTGCTGGCAAGAGCGACATTGAGGCAGACCGCTCGAAAGCAACGAAAGTGATTCGCGTGCGTCTGACTTTGAATATTTTTAAGAATCAGATTGATACGGAGAACCCTGTATTTTCGGACTTATACTGCTCCAATAATCAAAATGGCGTGACCCCGGAGGGAGATGCCACTACTGCCGGTAGAGTGATTTATTCGGATAGTTTCGCTCAATATGATGAAGACGGTGAGCCCGTACTTGATGACACCGAAAACTATATCTACGACCCCACTCGCTGGATGGTGTATGAATTCGATACTTACCTTCCTGCTCCCGAAGGTTCTTCTTTGACCACTCCGACTCGTGTAAAAATAGGCTTGCCTTCTAATAACGCTCTGTATACGTCTACGATTTTTATCAAGAGTGTGGAATTCTTCTCGCACGACGGTAGCGAAGAAACTATTTACAACGACCGCAAGAAGACCTTCGAAACGCTGAGCGTTGAACTGAGCGAAGAAACCGGCATTAAAGACGTGGACAACACCGCCCGCGAAGCCAAGCAAATGTTCGACCTCCAAGGCCGCAAGATTAGCAAACTGCAAAGCGGCGTGAACATCGTCAACGGCGAAAAAGTGCTCGTGAAATAAGCACCGCCTCTCCCAAACCCATAGCCTGCGGCAAGAGTCCGCAAGGCTATGGGCTTTTTCCTTTTTCTAATGCCGAGCCTCTAAAAGAGAGAAATCTTATCCCTAAATCAATATTTTACTTTCCAAAAAAATGAAAAGAATACTAACCTTCATCAGTGCGTTGATGCTGACGCTGTCGGTCGGCGCACAAGTGGACAATTACTGTCTGCGCCTGCCGTCGGGCGGAAGCGTGACGTGCGGAGAAATGGGGGAGTTGGATAACCTCAGAAACTTCACCCTGCAGTTCTGGATGAACGCCGACCAATGGACGAGCGGCGCCACCTTGCTCTCGAGGGGCGACGGCCTGAAAGTGCAACTCGGCGACGAGGGCGCCCTGTCGTTCACCCTGAACGAGACCACCTTCACCGCCTCCAGCGACGACCTCGCAGCAGGCAGCTGGGTACACGTGATGCTCATCTGCAAGAGCGGTGTGGCACGCGTCTATATCAACACGACGCTCAAAGCCACCTCCTCCAAGAGCTACACCCTGCCCGAAAGCACCGACGAATTCACCATCGGTGGCGACACCTACGTTGGCCGCTTGGACGAAATCCGCGTTTGGAGCGCCGTCCTCAGCAGCGACTACGAATACTTCTACAACACTACGCTCAACAAGTGGGTTCCCCAGTTGGACGACCTTGTTTGCTACTTCAAACTCGACCAAGAACTCTGCGAAAACGTGGTGGACTACAAAGCCATCTTCGTACCCGACCAGAGTTTCAATCATCATGGTGTCATGAACGGTGGCGCCACGAAAGAACTTTGCACCGACAATACCAAGCTGCCCTACCTGCTTCAGGGCGCTTACACCAATAATGCGCGCTTCTACGACCGCGCAATCGACCGCGACAAATACTTGCTCGCCAACGACCTCATCATTCTCGGCTCCGAAATCCAAGTCGACAACGCCGGCCACGTCGTAGCCCTTTCCGGCAACGACCACGGCACGCTTCTCGATGAGGCAGCCCAAGAGGACTCATTCGAAGGCCGCGATGGCGTGCTCCATCTGAATGGTAATGGGGGAATGAAACTCACCCAAGGACTTCTAAACCCCACACTGACTGATGGTGTGGCTACCGGAGGCTATACGTTTGAAACTTGGATTTACTTGAACAAGTGGACAGAAGGAGCCTATATCTTCCGCCAAGAGAGTGATGATGGAACAGAAGGCTTTTCTATTAAACTCGGTCCGGAAGAAAAACAACAAGTAGTGGTTAGTGTTAATGGTAATAAGTTTACCAACATTAACAAAATGCATACTGGAGAATGGATTCACTTTGCAGTGACAGTGAATGTGGGCGATGGAACTGTTCGACAGATTTTCCGCTTTATGTATAACGGTAGTTCTGCATTTGCCAATGCTAACTATTCGGGAACGAGTACCGATTATACACCGACTAATCTCTCGAATTATACGGCTTATTTGGGTGAGAATTTGGATGCCTATCTTGACAATACCATTATTTGGAATGTTAATTTCTCAGCTACTAATTTGACTGCTCACATGAGCAACGTGCTGATGCCTGCCATTGGCAAGGAAGTCGACACCTCCACAATGAATGCCGGCGGTGGCTGCTATCTCTACGACGATTCCGACGAACCCGGCTTCGATTCCTATTCCCAAGACAATTGGCTCAAGATTATGGCCAGCGCCTACGAGGGCTATCGCGGCTATAAGATTCGCCTCTCCGTTCAGGGTTCCACGAGCGACGGCTGGCAGAACACCATTGCGAAGGGTGTGAACCGCCAAAACTTCGCCAAAGACCTTGCCGCCCTGGCCGAGCCCTACGACGGCGTGGAACTCGACCTTGAGTGGATGTACGGCACGCAGACTACCCTCGGCCAACTCTCCGACAGTATCCGCAAATACCTCGCTGCCGACAAGACCCTCTTCATCTCTTGCCACCCCAGCGGCCCCTATCAGTTCCCCCCTGCCAAGATGGACAATTGCGACGGCTTCACTTTCCAAAACTACGGTCCCGACAAGGGCCTCTTCTCGCTTGATAATTACACCAAATCCATCACCACGCTGAAGAACTACGGCTTTGCCCCCGAGAAGATGTATATGTCGTATAGCACCACCACGTCCGGCGGCTACTCCAACGGCACGCTCTACACCGCCACCACCGGCATCCGCAACGGCGCTGTTGACGACGACTACTCGCCCGTGACGACCGGCGCGATGGAGTGCTTCAGCTACGGCGGCTACAACTACTGGTTCGGCGGCCCGTGGCAGGTGTACAACCGCGCCAAGGCTTGCAAGGACAACGGCTTGCAAGGCATCTTCTATTGGGACATGGGCAACGACGTGGCCACCAGCCATCAGTACAGCTTCCCGAAGTGGGCCAACTACGCCGTGAACGCCAACGTTGACAGCCTCGTCACCGTGGTCGACATCAACTATCCGACCGGCATCCGCGACGTGAGCCTCGACGGCGTCGTGAGCCGCATGCAGCTGCAGACCAACGGCTCCACGCTGACGGTCGCCCTGCCCGGCAATGCCAAGGCCGAGAGCGTCGAAGTGTTTGCCACCAACGGCAAGCGCGCCCTTCGCAAGAGCGGCAACGCCACCACCCTCGCCATCGGCACCCTGCCCAGCGGCGTCTATGTGGTCAGCGTGCGCACCAAGGGCGGCAACGTCTACAGCGAACGCTTTATCAAACAATAAAAACCACATCAAACAATGCGCCATTGACAATTGACAATTAAGCCCCACGTCGACGAGCATACTTATTTAAAAAACGCGCGCACACGCGAGGAACTGATTGCCAATTGTCAATCGCCTTGTTTCCCTATTAGAACAATTTAATTTCAAAAACCCTGATATACTATGAGAAAGCTGATCTATCCGTTCGCCCTCTTATGCGCGGCGTGCATCGTCACGGCGTGCGACAAAGAGGCCGAAAATCCGGGCGATTTCAACATGAAATCTACCCTGTCGGTGGGAAATGCTGTCGTCTGCATCCATGGTGACCAATACCCGCTCACCGTGGCTCGCCAAATCGACACCACCTACACCACCTACACCGTGCAGTACGACACCGTGAAAGACAGCAACGGCGACCCCGTCATCGGCAGCGATGGCAAGGTGGTCACCAATGCCGACACCGTGCCCGTTTACAGCAGCATCACTGCCGCCTTCACCGAGTATGAACCCATTACGCTGCCCTCCGCAGCCGACACGTTCACCGTGAAGCTCTACAGCAATGCCAAGTGGAACGCCCCCGTGCCCGACGCCGGCGGCAAAGTGCAGTGGTACTACACCTACAACCTCATCACCGGCACGTCCTCCATCACGGGCGGCGGCGACAGCGAGGTTGACTTCCGCGTGACGCGCAACAAGAACAAGAAGCGCTCTGTGACCGCCGTGCAAGACATCATGACCCAAGACAGCACCGTGCTCGTGCGTCTGCGCTTCAACCAAGCGGGCGAAAAAGATTAATTTCCCTCACACTCTAATACTTTCTGGAACACTACTATGAAAAAGTACATCCTTACCCTTCTCTGCGCAATGTTTGCGCTGACCGCAATGGGTCAGAAGACTGTGACGGGACAAGTGCTCGACAACGACGGACTCCCCATGGCCTACGCCGCCGTCAAGGTTGAAGGCACCAACACCCTCGTTCGCACCGACGACAACGGACAATTCTCCGTCGACGTTCCCAACGACAAGGCTACGCTCAGCGTTTCCTATATTGGCTTTGAGAAACAACAAATCGTTGTTGGCGACCAAAGCAACATCGTGTTCAACATGCAGCCCACGAGCGACGAACTCGGCGAAGTAGTCATCGTCGGCTTCGGTACCCAAAAGAAAATCAACGCCACCGGTTCCGTGAAAACCATAGGCAGCGAAGTCCTTGAATCACGTCCTATCTCCAACGCGGTTCAAGGTTTGCAAGGTACCATAGCGGGCTTGAACATCACCAACGACGCCGGCGGCGGACTTGGCACCGAAATGGAAATCAACATCCGCGGTGTGGGCTCCATCGGCGAAGGCTCCAGCTCCTCGCCCCTCATCCTCATCGACGGCATGGAAGGCAGCCTTTCCGAAATCAACCCCAACGACATCGAGAACGTCTCCGTCTTGAAAGACGCTGCCGCAGCATCGATTTACGGTTCGCGCGCACCGTTCGGCGTCATCCTCGTCACCACCAAGAAAGGCAAGCAAGGCTCCAAGGTGACCTACTCCGGCAACGTGCGCCTGCAACAGCCCATCTCTGTGCCCGACCCCGTTGACAGCTACACCTTCGCCCTTATGGTGAACGACGCCTACCTCAACAGCGGCGGCACCCCGCAGTTCAGCCAAGCACAGCTCAACAAAATCTTGCGCTATCAGCGTGGCGAACTCAAAGACGCCACCAGCGCCATTCCCGGACAGAACGACTGGTATCAGAACCAGCAGTCGTGGGGAAATACCGACTGGTACGACCTCTACCTGAAGAACCTCACCTTCTCCCACGAGCACAACGTCAGCGTGAGCGGTGCCAACGAGAAAGTGAACTACTACTTCAGCGGCAACTACATGGGCCAAACCGGCCTCTTCAACTATGCCGACGAAAAATACCGTCGTCTCACGCTCTCCGGCAAGATTGGCATCCAGTTCAACAAGTATGTGAACTTCACGTGGACCACGCGCATCATCTCCATCAAGAACGATAAGCCGTCGGCCCTCAACGCCCTCTTCTATCACAACCTTGGCCGCCGCGCCCCGACCGATGCCATCTACTATCCCGACGGCACCTACTCCGACCGCTCCCTCATCATCCAGATGCAAGACGGCGGCCGCACCGTGCAAGACACCCGCCAGTTCTACAACCAAGGCAACTTGATTATCGAGCCCATTAAGGACTGGAAACTCCACTTCGAAATCAACTCCCGCGTAGAGAACAATCCCTACACGCGTCAGTTCAAACCCATCTATCGCACGCTGCCCGACGGCTCCCTCGAGGCCATCCAAGTGACCGAAGGCGTCGCCGTGAAGCACGAAATCAACACCGACGGAACCTTCAAGGTGCAACCCGCTGCCGGCGAAAGCTACTACGAACGCGCCAGCACCCACGTCAACTACTTCGGCACCAACATCTACACCGACTACGAGAAGACGTTCAACGACGTGCACTACTTCAAGTTCCTCCTCGGTGAACAGAGCGAATACTACTATCGCAGCATCGACCGCACCGCCTCCACCAACATCGTATTGGCCGAAACGCCGTTCCTGCCCAGCGAAAGCGGCGGCGAGAGCACGATGATTTCTGAAAAGCGTGGCGAATGGAGCAACTTGGGTATCTTCGGACGTATCAACTACTCCTACGACAACAAGTATATGGCCGAAATCAACCTGCGCGCCGACGGAGCATCCCGCTTCCCGAGCGACCAGCGCTGGGGCTTCTTCCCCTCCTTCTCCGCAGGTTGGAACATCGCCAACGAATCCTTCTTCGCACCCCTTGCCGACAAGGGCTTCCACTATTTGAAGCTCCGCGCCTCCTACGGCCAACTCGGCAACCAGAACACCACCTCGTTCTATCCCTACTATCAGCAGATGTACACCAGCTCCGGCTCCCTCGTTCTGGGCGGCGGCCAGGCCACCGTGCTTCCGATGTACGACCCCTATTCCACCTCCCTCACTTGGGAACGCATTGAGAACGTGGGCGTAGGTCTCGACTTCGGTCTCTTCAACAACCGCCTCAGCGGCGCCTTCGACTGGTACCAACGCACCACCAAAGACATGGTCGGACCGGCCAACGCCCTCTCCGCCCTCTACGGTGCCGACGCGCCTAAGACCAACAACGCCGAAATGCGCACACGCGGCTGGGAATTCGAAGTGACGTGGAAAGACCGCATCGGCGACGACTTCTCCTACAGCATCGGCGCAAGCCTCTCCGACTATCGCACCGAAATCACCAAGTACGACTCGCCCGACGGCAGCATCGACGGCTGGTACCAAGGCAAGCACTACGGCGACATCTGGGGCTACCGCGTGAAGGGCATTGCCAAGAGCGATGCCGAAATGTACGAACACCTTGCCACGGCCGACCAGTCGGCCATCAGCTCCACGTGGGGCGGCGGCGACTTGATGTACATGGACCTCAACGGCGACGGCAAAGTGACCGCCGGCTCGCGCACCCTCGACGACCACGGCGACCTCGAAGTCATCGGCAACAACACCCCGCGCTACGCCTACAGCATCACCCTCACCGGTAAGTGGAAATTCCTCGACGCCCGCATCTTCTTCCAAGGCGTCGGCAAGCGCGACCTCTTCTTTAAGAACAGCGCCACCTTCTTCGGATTCGGCGGTGCCCAGTGGCAGCGTTCGCTCTACATGGACCACCTCGACTACTTCCGCTACGCCGGCTCCACGCTGGGCGCCAACTTCGACTCCTACTACGGACGCCTGCGCACCGACCAGGCCAACATCCAAGTCAGCGACCGCTTCCTGCAAAACGGCGCCTATCTCCGCCTGAAGAACTTCCAAATCGGCGTCAGCCTGCCCGAAAACACGTTCCTCTCCAAGTACGTCACCAAGGCACGCTTCTACGTCTCCTGCGAAAACCTCTTCACCATCACGAAGTTGCGCATCTACGACCCCGAAGCCGTTGGTACCAACAGCGATGAATACGGCGCCGGCAAGACCTACCCGCAATATCGCACCTACTCCTTCGGTCTGGAACTCACTTTCTAAACATCTCTTTTTAGGAATATGAAAAAGTATATATATATCCTTGCAGCCGCCTTCGCGTTCGGACTGCAAAGTTGCTCCGACTTCCTCGACCGCGAACCGCTCGATTTCGGCGACGAAGAAGCCTACTTCCAAGACGCCTACGACCTGAAAATCTTTGTAAACGACTTCTATTCCATGCTCCCCAAGAACACCAACCTCTGGGGCGGCTCCTACTCCGAAGACGTGAACAGCGACAATCAGATGCCGGCGCCCAACAACATCTCCGACCTCCTCTATCGAGGCGAAAAGAAGACCGTGCAAGTCGAAGACTCCGAATGGAACTTCGAAAACCTGCGCTCCATCAACTACTACATCAACAAGGTTGAAGGCAAACTCGCCGACGGACAGCTCAAGCAAGAAACCAATCTCGTGAACCACTACTTGGGCGAAGGCTACTTCTTCCGCGCCTACGACTACTTCCGCCTGCTTCGCAACTTTGGCGACGTGCCCATCATCAAGGAAATGCTCTCCGACGACCAGAGCGTGCTCACCGCAGCCAGCGTGCGCTCGCCCCGCAACGAAGTGGCCCGCTTCATCATCGAAGACCTCGACAAAGCCGCTTCACTCATGCTCGAAAGCGCACCCGAGAGCGGACGAATCACCAAGTATGCCGCACTCCTCCTCAAGTCGCGCGTAGCCCTCTACGAAGGCTCGTGGGAGAAATACCACGCAGGCACCGTCTTCGTGCCCGGCAACAGCAAGTGGGCCGCCGTCTCCGGCAACAGCTCCTACTCCTTCCCCAGCGGAAGCGCCGAAGCCGAGGTGAACTACTTCCTCGACCAAGCCATCGACGCCGCCCAACAGGTGGCCTCCAAGTTTGAACTCGACGACGACTACGCCGGCATGTTCAATCAAGACCAAACCTTTGCCGACGGCGACGAAGTGATTCTTGCGCGCTACTACAAGACCGGTGTGCTCTCGCACTCCTGCTCCACCTATCTGCGCGCCGGCGGTGGCTGCGGCCTCACCCGCGCTGCCGTGAACACCTTCCTCATGGCCGACGGAACGCCCATCTACGCCTCCTCCGACTATCAGGGCGATGTCACCTCCTACGCCGAACTCCAAGGCCGCGACGAACGCCTCATCGCCTCCGTGCGTCCCGCAGGCTCGCTCATCACGACCACCTACGACGAAGAAGCAGGCAAGTACGTGAACGACACCACCTACTACTACAAGCCCTACATCTGGAACTCCGGCAACGAAAAGTCCACCACCGGCTACGAGCTCATCAAGTGGTTCAGCGAAGACACCGAGCAGCAAGTGCAATACAACTGCACGACCACCACGCCCATCTTCCGCGCTGCCGAAGCCTACCTCAACTACATGGAAGCCTACTACCTGCGCTATGGAAGCCTCGACTCCAACTGCGACACCTACTGGCGCGCCCTGCGTGCCCGTGCCGGCGTGAGCGAAGACTACAACGCCACCATCGCCGCCACCGACCTCTCGCAGGAGAACGACCTCGGCGTATATTCCAAGGGCGTGGCCGTAGACGCAACGCTCTACAACATCCGCCGCGAGCGCCGCTGCGAACTCATCGCCGAAGGTCTGCGCCTCGACGACCTCAAACGCTGGCGTTCACTCGACTCTATGGTTGATTACCAAGTCGAAGGCTTCAACCTCTGGGCCGAAATGTATAAGATGTATTCCAAGTCGCAAATCAGCGCCGACGTAGTGTCGCAAAGCGGCATTTCTACCTATCTCCACCCGCTCCAAGTGCAGGCCTCCGCTGCTTACTATGGCGGCTACAACTTCCCGCACCAGCACTACCTCGAGCCGATTCCCATCAGCGAGTTCTTGCTCACGGGCAATGGCACCGCCTCTGCCTCGCCGCTCTATCAGAACCCGGGTTGGCCGCAATCGACCGACGGCACTGCCGACTACACCTACGACTGCGACTAATCCCGTCTCGCAGTCCCCATTCGCCCCGCCGCAGACCCTCGCCGGTCTGCGGCGGCCGCGCTTTCAAAAGCGCACGCAGCAGGCTCCAAACCGCCGGCGCCCGGCTCCAAAAATCCAAACCAAGCCTCGCCATTTCCCCCGCGTGCGCTCGGAAAAACAAATTTTAGGCTATAATTTAAAAATTATAGGCTATAATTTTAAAATTATAGTCAGTAATTTATAAATTATAGCCTAAAATTTAATTTTCGCTCCGCAGCCACTAGTGTCCCGTTAAAATCAATTCAAATTTCCCGGACACCTTATAAATAAAAGGATTTCGGGAGATTTTCAGGCCGCGACGATTTGAAATTTTATCTTTGCAGTCACTCTAATTTGACTGCAAATGAATCAGGAAAAGTATGTTTTCGCACAATTGGTGGAATTTCTGAACAACGACAAGTTCCGTCGCTTGGTTGATAAGTACAACGGCAATCACTACGTCAAACACCTCACGTGTTGGAATCAGTTGCTGGCGCTAATGTTCGGCCAACTCAGCAATCGCGAGAGTTTGCGCGACCTCATTCTCGTGATGGAGGCGCATCGCTCAAAGAGTTTTCACCTCGGATTTGGTCGCAAGCCTATCGCCAAAACCACGCTCGCAAAGGCCAATCAGCAGCGCAACTATCGCATTTTCGAGGAATTCGCCTTCTACATGATGGAGCAGGCGCAGCGCAAGCGGGCGGTGGATATTTTCAAACTCGACGGCCACGTCTATGCCTTCGATTCCACCACAATTCCGCTGTGCCTATCGGTGTTTTGGTGGGCCAGATATCGGCACGACAAAGGCGGCGTAAAAGCCCATGTACTCTACGACGTGGAGGCGCAAGTGCCGGCCTTTTTTCACATCACCGAGGCCGCCGTGAACGATGCGCGCGCCATGAGCGAAATCCCCTACGAATCGGGCGCCTACTACGTTTTCGACCGTGGCTACAATGCTCTGAAACAACTCTTTCGCATCCACCAATGCGGCTCCTTCTTCGTCGTGCGAGCAAAAGGCAATTTGAAATATCGCATCGTCGAGAACGCCCCGCGAACACGTCGCAACATACGCGAAGACCAGCGAATACTACTCCATGAAATCAACTCCTTTCACAATTACTCCGATGCATTGCGCCTCGTCCGGTACCACGACACCGACCAAAAGCGCGACTACGTCTTCTTGACCAACGCCTTTCATCTCGACGCCCTTGAAGTGGCCAATCTTTATAAGAACCGCTGGCAGATAGAGCTGTTTTTCAAGTGGTTAAAGCAGCATCTGAAGATTAAGCGGTTTTGGGGCACCACCGAAAACGCCGTCCGCATCCAGATTAGCGCCGCCATCATCGCCTATTGCTTGGTCGCGATTGTGCAGCACGACCTGCACATCGAGCGCAGCACCTACGAAGTCCTGCAAATCCTCAGCGTTTCGCTCACGGACAAGACTCCTCTGCGCCAACTTTTCGAGCGAGCAAAATTTGACACCGCGGAGGAGCAGATTCCGCCCCTTTGGCCCCAATTTTTCCCGTAGTTACAATTTTGTTTCATTTTAACGGGACACTAGTGCGGTGCGGAACAAAAAACAAATTTTAGCCTATAATTTTTAAATTTGTGCCTATAATTTTAAAATTACAGGCTATAATTTTTAAATTATAGGCTAAAATTTATATTTCCCTGCTTTCATTCGGGATTTGCGAGGTTTCTTTCGACTTTTTCAACGCCCAAAGCATTGCGAAGGTGAGGGCGCCGTTGAGCATCAGGAGTTCGTAGCCGAAGCGGTAGCCCCACCAGCGCGGCGCGCCCCAATCCAAGAGGGCGCAGACCAGCGGCGCAGCCACGGCAGCGAGGGGGACGAGGCGGTCGCGCACGGGCGACTTGCTGAACAGGCCGAAGGCGTAGAGGCCGAGCAGGGGGCCGTAGGTGTAGGACGCCATGGTGTAGATGGCGTCGATGGCGCTGCGCGAATTGATGGCGCGGAACAGGAGCATGCAGCCCAGGAAGAGCACGGCCATGCCGATGTGGACGCTTTTGCGCACGCGTTCGGCGTTGGCGCCATGGCCGTCGGCCTCGATGCCGAGCAGGTCGATGCAGCAGGTGGTGGTGAGCGCCGTGAGGGCGGAGTCG
>Ga0065711_1037680_pt1 | contig 19581 bp, 12 predicted proteins | sample Hoacrofraction12_FD_59098 | JGI IMG/M metagenome (GOLD analysis project Ga0065711, IMG submission 59098) | Hoatzin crop microbial communities from Cojedes, Venezuela - Epithelial fraction 12 v2 (version 2) | ecosystem: Host-associated > Birds > Digestive system > Esophagus > Crop | place...
CGGCCGGCCTGCGCGGCGGCGGCTGGGTACGGAGCCTGCTGGGTTCTCTCCGCTGGGCGTGAGAGTCCCGGTGCCTCCGACCTGCCGGGCCGGGAGACGCAGCGGAGCGGCCAAGGGCAGTGCTTGCTGGTCTCCGTGCAGAGTGCCCGCTGTGTCGGTGTTTGACGTTAACCACGGCAAGGGCGGGAAGCAGACGGAGACCAAAATCTCGGCTGCGGCTGCGATAATTGCTTTGTCCCCTGAGCAGTGGAGCTTTTCTGTTCTGTGCTGCTTTCCTGGTTTTAATATTATTTTATGAGTATTTATACTTGTTATTTTCCAGTAAATTTCAGTCAGCTTACCTACGTTAAAAATACTGCAGTTTTACTTTGAGGTAACTGAGTTGTATGTCTTTATTCTAAGAGAGGAAAGAAACAAACAGCAGAAGACTAGAGGTCTATGGTATAGACAGTGAGGAAAGTTCAAAGAACCACATGTCGGAGATGTGTTGTGCAGCGATGAAGCTGTGTCTGCCCTTCCCAGCCATTGCTCTGACCTCCTCTGAGGCTGGCTAGGCAGCCCCTCCAAACACGCACCCGCAGGGCTCGGTGGCTGGCCTGGGGCAGCAGGCTGCTGATAGGGCTGCTCCGTTCCGAATCTGAGCTGGCACGCCAGGACAGGGCTGCATATGCACGCCTCTGGTAAAGCCAGAGTGGCTGGACACTGTAGACACAGTTAAGATCAACCCGTAGACGAGAGTGGTGGGCTGAGCTCAGCTAGAGTACTTCTGGATAAAATGAAATTCTTGCAAGATTTTAGTATAATTTATGCATGCTCAGTATTCTGTGATAAATGGAAAGAAACTAGGTAAGATTTGGCTCAGGCTTTGCTACTCAGCCTCTGCTAATTCCTGGTTTTAAGGTGCAAAAGGCAAGGAAAACAGCAACAACACTAGGAATGTAATTTATAGCTGAGCTCAAATGTCATCAAAGGACTCATCCACCCCCAAAAAAGATACTGATTGCGGTAATATAGTTAGTAATGAAAGTGTCTCTTCGTTGCATTGTTATATTTCACCGCTGTGCTTACATTGTTGGTTTAAAAATGGAAATAAATTATATTTACAAGAAACATTTTCTCTTAGCTTCAAAACATTATAAAAATATTGTCAGTAACTCATAGATGAATATTTAGAGAGGAAAAAGTAGTTATTGACAGAAGCATATTATCATTACAGATTGTGTTTACTACTGATTGGTTCCTGCTTGTTTTAAGGTGTGCATTCTAGTTTCTTTATTCTTCTCTCCAGGATTTGGAATGCTTTGACTGATAATTATGGTAACGTAATGCCAGTTGACTGGAAATCTTCCCACACCAGAGCTTTGCACTTGCCAACACTCAATCTTTCAGAAAAAGGGGTAAGTTCTAATCAGCAGAAATACCATCTTTGGGTCTTTTGTTTTCAGCAGGGAAATAAAACAATTTGCATTTGTATAAAAGACTGTTGTTATTAAATGGCTTAAAATATTTTTAGTGCTTGTCATTGCACATGAGTGGTTTTTAAAAATCAAAAAATCAAACAACCATTGATGTTTGATTGCATCTCCCTGGGTTGGAATAATTCGGGGTTGGTTTTAGATGGATGTTCATTAGAGCCAGAGCATGACAGAAGTAATTGTAAAATGAGGAAGTGTTTCACATAAAACCTTTCTACTGTCTGTTTCACGTTGAACGCTATTCTGGGTAAGGGAGGGAGGAGAAGAGGCAGGAGTACTCTGAATTAGTAAATCTAGTGTGAACTTTTTAAGTTAATCTCATTCTGCAGTCCGGTGGAGACTAAAGTGGCTTCTTTTACAGGAAAGGTGACCCAGGAGACACTGAAGCACAAGAGTTTTTGTTTTTCTTATTTAACAAGTAGAATAGTCGTCTGGGGAAGGAGCAGGGAGTGAATTGCTTCAGAGAGGTTTATAAAAAGGGCGATCCTCTGATCTTCCTAAAAGTGGATTAGAACGCTTCAGATCTCCCAGCTCTTCTGAGGAAAGGAGTGGTTTATCTTTTAAACACAGTGAAGTTATGTTGTAAAAATATCTGTGTGTGTAACCTGGAAATAGGGTAATGCTTTAACTTCTGCCATCCATTATATAACCTACAGCTCTGTTTACTGTGACAGGAACAAAGATTGTTGTGCTGAAGAGGATGCTTTGGGGTTCAGCAGGGGAAGATGGCAATTTGGAACTCACTTTCTCATTTCAAGAGTGATGATTATCCCTTGAATTTGACTTGTGTTTATTCTAATTTTTATTAGAGTGTTTGTTCAGATTTTCTAAATGGTTTTAGAGTAATTAAATCTTTACATTTAAAGTAAAAAGACTTCCAGCTCCCCGTGCTGTGGCCTTGTTGTGTGACTGAAAAATGGACTGGAAGACTGATGGATTTCTTGATAAGAAACTAGGTACAATATAAAAAAACTTTTCATATAATTTTTGTAAGTTCTTCGCAGGAAGTTATGAAGGAACTACATAAAAAAATGTAATGTGGTGTTGCTGGATTAGAAAGAATTTTAGGAATGCTGCCAGTAGAGGAAAAATCAGTTCATGGATTAAACATACCTCAAGTTTTTTCAGCTTTCACTCCACCTGGCATGCCTTTTGATGTGTAAAGCCCGTCTGCTTGGGAGCATTTGACATGCTTTTTTTCTACTTCTCTGTGTTTGAGCAGTATTTCTGGATATGTGACAGCACATACGGACCAGCTAGTAGCTTGTTTTAACTTTCTCACAATGAATATGAACACCTAAGCAACACTTCCTTGATGCGTTTGAAACTAATAATATGCTTGAAGTATTTCTCTTCCCGTTTTAGTAGGGAAATAATGTTAAGGTGAATGGTGCTAATTCATCTAATAGTTGTTGCTTCACATCACAGATCTGTGAACACGTTTGTACAGCTCTGAAGTGGAAGTAGTTGAGTGGAAGTGTTGTACAGCGGTACAAGGAACAGAATTATGCAATTGTGTGTTTATGTCATATTTTTGTTAGATTGCTTTTAAACAGGTCATTCCATGGTAGGAGTGTGAGGACTGAAACAGTCATGGAGTGTGGCTGGGTGGAAGGCCAGGTGGTCCTTTTGGCATCAGCTGTAGCTTGGGCTGTTTAAGGTGGTTTGTTAGCCTAAATTATCAGAATATATTCTGATAGTCTCTCAGAATGTTGTTTCTGGAGATGTTGGGAGGGGAAGCTGACTACTTTCTAGATAAACTGTTATCCTTGCTTACTGTCCTATAGCTGTTGTCATAATCTTATATGCATGGAAAAACATTTCAGGACTGCAGACGTTAAAGCATGTCAAAATTGAGATGTACCTGTGCAGTAGGTGAACAGGTGTTCTTAGTGGAGCCTTGTCACTGCATGGTTATTGGATTTCAGATTCTGGGAAAAAGTGGACATTTAACTTTAGACTGATGGCTGAAAAAATACAAATTGTATGTTTTCCCCTATAGATTAGCTGTCTGGGGAGATAAGTAGCATCTTCAAAATGAGTGTGAAAACTATTAAGGTTTCTGAAGAAACTAGAGGAATTGGAGGAATTGCAACAAAAATTGAAAACTGATACAGTAAGACCAAGGACTTTATGCAGCTAGTCATAGTGCTTGTAAAGTAGCCTAAAGATCAGTTAAAGTGGTTGGAACTCAAAACGTCAAGGGTTAGGAGGTCGCAGCTTTTGGGGGCCGGGGGGCTTTTCTAGGTTGGTTTGGCTGGAATCTAGTAACAGACAAAGTGCAGAAGAACCAAACAACTTTGTAAATAAACTAGAATATATCACTATGTGTGAGTAAAATATACCTGGCCGATTAAGAGGGTAAACTTAAAGCTGTTCTTTCCTGTATGTACAGCTTTAGTTTTGAAGGATGAGTGAAATTTGATGGTATGTGTGTGGGAACAGCGTTACTTCTGTTTCTTTTTTAAAGGACCCTGAGATATTCAACAATATGGTTATTTTTTAAATAATCTGGCATAATAACTGTGTTCTGGTTTTTAAAACAATTTTTTTCGTATCTTCTATTGTGTGAAAAAGTAGGACTATAAAAGCACGTGAAATAACAGTTGTGTAATGGTAGAGCTTATATATAGGTTTTCACCCCACACTGACAGATTTCTGTCTTCATTTAACATTTAAATACCTACGTTGGATTGACTGCCTGCCGTGCAGATGTCTGTGTGTCACTATGTATATGGTCTTTATATGCTGCGGGTATTTAAAGACTGACAGCTATTTTAACTTCCTCCAATTACAATTTTGATTTCAGGTGTTAAGGTACATGACAACAAGAATCATTGAGTCTATTATTATGGGCAAGGAATCTGTTTCCTTCTTAAAATTCAGTTTTAGTTCCGCTTTTATTTTTTATATACATACATGTATTTTACACACACAAGTATGTGTATATATATTTATATAAATACACATTTTCATGCTTTCTAGGTAAACGATAATTTGAACCTTGACCTGTCAGATGACGAAGAGCTGAGAGAACAGTTGGATATGCATTCTATCATTGTTTCCTGCATCAATGATGAACCACTCTTCACAGCAGAGCAGGTAGAGTGTTCAGCAAAGACAGTGTTGTTGGTGTACTATTTTCTTTTAGTCTGTAATTATTTTTTTGTTCTTCATCCTTGCTGTTCACCATAGCTAAGCTTGATTGTTCTTTATTTAAGGTCATAATAATGTTTGAGATATTACTACGTCATTCAGATTTGAAAAGTATTCCAGTGCTTCAGCTGAGGTTGATAGTCCAGGGTCTTTGAAGTCTTTATGCATTTCTTTACCATGAATTAGTCAGAAATACTACTAAATTAAATGTATGTTCTAAGAAGCAAAAATATTCTCAGAATGTGGGTGATATTGTAAAGTTTGTAGTTTTCCAGCGTGACTTCATGGCCATTTAGATCTTCATGTGGCTTTGTGGTTAGCAAGAATTCTTTGAAGTTTTTGCCTAATATGAGAGCAGATCAACAGTTCTGCTACTAAGCTTTCGAATTACTTGGTGTCTAAAGGCTTCTGTTCCAAATCCATGGATTTACTGAGTTTATCCTGAAAATTGCCCTTCAGAGTAAGGTTAATGGCTGTCCATTAAGATCTTGCTGTAGTAAGCAAGTACAAGAATGTATTTTGTTGTTGTTCAGATGGTTACCTGTGACATCTGATGGACGTGGTTATTAAGAGTACGAGAGACAGGATTGCTTGAATGGGCTCAGCCTTTTTTTGCTGTGAGGTGGATCTCGGCACTGTCTACAGCCTTTAAACCTGCAAAAGTTGATGCGATATTCAGCTCTTCAGATAATAATTTAGCCTGCAGAAATATGGTCATTTCTATACTGAAAAGTAAACTCTCTATGCACAGAATTTCTCTTCTCATACTTTATGTCTGGCTCAGATCTTACACCCAAGGATGTAAATTGGCTTCAGGTTATGATGGATCAGTTCATAAAACTTCTCATAAGCACAGCAGATCTCCAAGTTATGCAGAACCTTTTTTTTTTTTGTTTTGTTTTGCTTAGGGAATTGTAGTAAAATAGGGGGTGGGAACGTAATCGGTTTTTGTTATTGTTTTGTTTTCCTTCAACGGAATACTCAGGAAAGGTATCCCAGCTCACTCTTTAGTTCAGTTCTCTTTAGCAAACCACGTGTGCCTTCGTAGAGAGATAACTGTGTAGTTTCACCACACTGCTTGATATGAGATCACCAATTTGCCTGGAAAAGGTAGGCTTACTCTCAGAGAGCAAGGATGGGGAGGAAATGTCAGTATGATTTTGTTGATTGTCCTCAATCCAGTCTTGGTATTAGTTTCATCCAGCAACATCTTTGCTAATTGAAAGTGAAAAAGAAAAAAAAAATAGGAAAACCAACCTTAAGCTCTTAACAGCTTTGCTTCAGATTGCAGGCTGTTTCTCTTGCGCAGGGAGGGTTTTCATAAGGGTTTTCATATTTTGAAGGTGATTGAAGAAATAGAGGAAATGATGCAGGAATCACCTGATCCAGAAGACGATGAAACGCCCACCCAATCAGATCGGCTCTCCATCCTTTCCCAGGAAATTCAGACACTCAAGAGATCCAGTACGAACAACAGCTATGAAGAGAGTAAGTGATATTTACTTAGTATTTTACTCGTATGCTTATTGAAAATAGTTTAAAAGATAGGTTTGCCATGTGTTTGATTTATAATAAATCATTATTATGAAATATCTGCATTCAAAAATATTTTCAAAATGCCCTGAAAGAAGACACTACATTTAGAACATAAATAGAAGACTTATCTGTGTCAGCTTTCATAGTTTGGAATAAAAATAAAACTTCACAGAATTTCAAATTAAAGCAAATGTACTGAAACTTAATTCACTGGAATGAGGTCCCTTCATAGGTAAAGTGATAAGTCGATCATTTTGATTAAACTTTATTAATTTCTGTATTTTAAAGTGAGACATTTTCTTGAGGCTAGTACACTGTGTTCAAGAAGATTAGCTAAAGCTCTTGAAAGCTGTGCATTAAATAAAGAAAATAGTGTTTCTTTGGTCCCATTTCAGTCACTGCAACATACCTTGATATAGAGTAACACAAAAAGAAGACAAAGGTTGTTGGTTGTTTTTTTTCCCCTCATAAGGACCTTGCATATTTTTCTCTCCTCGCCTTCAATTCCTCTTCAAAAAGTTTAAAAGTTAAAAAAAAACTTTGTATCTTCTTCTGCTCAGGTGAAATCATCTGTTCTTTCCAATACAAAAGGAAAGGAAAAACTATATGTATGGTTAAATTGTAGCAGGTTGAACTGTTCATAAAAAAACCCTGTGCTTAATTAGTTTCATGATGGAAACTGTTTCATCTACGTTTTTGTCAGGCAGTTCTAGAAAGCTGTAGGAACACGAAGAATCTTTGCCAAATGATCCTTTTACTTTGGTCCTGCTTACAAAGTTTGGTGCTTTCTTTCCTGTAGTCTGAGTCAGCAGGGTAAATTCTATAGAAAATTCAGAAAACTGTCTAACCTGTTGTGACGTGACTTACAGTTTCTGCTACATTTCATATTTATGGAGGAGATTCCATTTTCGTGGTTGGACTCTTAGCTGTCTCAATACATAAATTTGAGGAATGTGAAAATAAAGTGTATCCTGCCCAGCTGAGCTTCCTACTTTTCTGGCAGTTGCATATGTCCTTAGGTTTGGAGATAATCAAGCTTGCTTGGCATTTCACATCATATTTATTTTGCTTTGCCTCAGGAGTTCATCTTTGTCTGTTGCATCTTTATGGTTTAAAGGTCATCCTTGACCAAACGATGCCTGGAGTTACTTTGGGAGAAAATTTTAACTGCTTCTCTAGTTTCTGGGAATCTGCTTTCATGTCTTTCAGATGACTGTTTTATGAAAAGCTCTTACTACCTTTTTTTGTGTGCGAACCTGCTTCAGAATTACTCTGCATCTCTCTGAAATTGTTGCAGGGTTTTCCTAGAAACTGTGTGTCTTTTATAAGACAAGTCAGAGATGTTATTTAGGATAGAGGGCAGGAAGTCAAAGCTGGTATTTACTTTTTTTCTTGGATAGTAAAAGACTTGTATTAAGACAGTCCAGAAATAAAACCAGTTACAGCTCTGATTACACAGGTGAGTCCTTTAGCCTATCTATCTGAGATTTAATACAAGTAAACTTCTGCATTTGAATTACTCTGTCTTCACTCACCAGTGGCAGCTGAGTAGTTCCCATGAAGCCCTTTTGTAGGCTTCGGTCATGACAGCTGATTTATTATAAAGAGGTCAGGATTATGGTTGGGTAATCTGCACCTGTGTTTTTGGAACACAGTTGCTTAGGGTGCTGCTCTGTAGTCTTATTTCATAAAACTTCAAACTACTGGAAGCTTAGATCCTTCAGCATATGGTACTGTTAGAGTGTTTGAATGGAGTTTAACGCCTAAGCTGTTCTACAGAACTGTGGCTCCTTGCTGGACAATTGCCTTAACAGGTTTCATTGCGTTTGCTTTAGTAAATAAGTGACACGGAGCTTTCTCCAATCACTTTTCCCTGCTATAATTTAAGAGAGAAAATTACGTTTCACCTTTGATGCTTCTAAGACCTATACTTTTTTGTAGTTTGTGGACTTATGTGTGTTTTTCAACACTTGTCCATAAGCGCTTTCCCTTGTAACGATTATTTTAGATGTAACATTTACTAGACTAATTCAGTGTAACCAAATAATTACGAACATCTATGCAGTGTCCTTAAACAGCTTGTACTCTTCAGTGTAACCAGGACTTGCCATTTCTCAAATGCCAATGAAAATTATGTTCTTTGACATAGCACCTGCTGGGACTTACTAGCTTCCTAGGTATGTCGGACTTAATTGGGAATGGACAGCAGTCCTCAAAGAAAGTGCTCACTTTTATACCCAAGCAAGCCTCAGAACAGTCTTCTTGGTCCCAATTTCACTCTCTATAACACATGACCCAGTAGTACCTTTAAAATGTAAACCTGGAGGGTTTTTGTTTCCATGCTGACATTTTGCAGGCTGCTGGTTTAGCATTGACCTATTCAGTCTCACGCTTTCTCAAAACTGTTAATGCTTGGTTTTACTTGAAATGAACCTGTCAGCTGGTTTTGATCTGGGTCCTTGTTTCAGGCAATACAAGGCCATGCTTTTGATTACAATCCCCAGACAAAAAAAATTTGGAGGATTTAGTTGTTTTTTCTACTAAATGCATCTAAAAATCTTATCATAGAAGTTTGGTGCAAGCTTTTATTATTATGCATGCATACCTTAGGAATATCCCTGAGAAGATTGCCTTGCTTATAGGATAGAATTTCTGTATTACCATAGGTGAAGAATCCAAGGATTCCAGAAATGCCAACGTATTGATTGTTGTGTCAGAAAGTATGGAGACCTTTTATTTTGAACAGTGAATATAGATGGAAAGTAGTAGTTAACAGAGGTTTCAGTATTAAAAGTTTGGCGCTTGCTTCAGCTTCCTTAACTATAACATGCTCTTTATGTTTGCAGATTATCTCAGATTTCTCATAAATAATAAGTTTAACAATCTTCTTGTTGCTAATCTAGTTACCTTTGTAATGTATTTGTTCCTTTAGGAATATTGTTTTGCTCTATGTAGTTTTAGAATTGAATTTTTTGTTTTGAAAAATTTCAAAGTACTTTTTTCTTGTAATTCGTACAAGTATTCTTGTGCTTAAAATCTTGACAGATTGCTTTTTATATGAATTATTTATAGGAGTAAAAAGATTGTCTGTTGCTGAGTTAAATGAACTGCTAGAAGAAATTGAGACTGCTATTAAGGATTATTCTGAGGAACTGGTACAGCAGTTGGCTCTACGAGATGAGTTGGAGTTTGAGAAGGAAGTGAAAAACAGCTTCATTTCTGTCCTCATCGAAGTACAAAACAAACAGAGAGAACACAAAGAAACAGCAAAGAAGAAAAAGAAGCTGAAAAATGGTAGTCCTCAGAATGGCAAACAAGAAAAAGGTCATATGCCTGGAACAGTAAGAAAATTTTTGTAACTCTTTATAGATTCAAAATATTTTTTGTTTTTTCCCTGCGGGAAGTAGTAGTCCTAGATTATATCAAGATACCTGGTGCACCTGATTCCATGCCTTGATTTGCAGACAAGGCTTAGGCACTTCCTACTGAGATTTTTTTTGTGGCCTTGTGAAAAAAATATACTGTCTCTGGATGTACTGCTGTGTGTTCTGTTGTCGGTGTGCAAACTCATTTATCTCTTTGGTTTCACTGTGTGAGTGTTAGTGTGTGTGTACCACTGTTAGTCTTGCAGGAATTTCAGGATTATTGTCAGTGTAGTTGCATAGATATTTATTGATCAAGTTGGTTTTTAGGTAGGAAAAAAGTAAAGGTCTTACCCTCGATCTCTTGAAACCAGTGGCAGAGTTACTACATCCAATGAGAGACAGGAGTGTGAGGCCAAAGTGTAGTGCAGGTGTACAGGGGGGAGATAATTTGGTTTATTCTTTACAGAAAATAGCAATAAAAGGAAGAATGTCTTTCAAACAGGGTTTGAATTATAGGAGGCAGAGAATTAAAGAAATTAGGTTATTATCTTGTCAATGCAATTTTTTTCTTTCTTACCTGTGTAGTGTAATTTTAAATTGCTTCAGTGGGATGTTAATGTTAGAATTCCTAAGCGTCTCTTACAGGATGTGGAAAATGTGATTAATGTAGTGTAGATCATAGAACCATGGACTAGTATGGGTTGGAAGGGACCTTTAGAGGCCATCTAGCCCAACCCCCCCGCAGTGAACAGGGACATCTTCAACTGGATCAGGTTGCTCAGAGCCCTGTCCAACCTGGCCTTGAACGTTTCTAGGAATGGGGTATGTGTCACCTCTCTGGGCAATCTTTCACCACCACCACTGTAAAAAATTTCTTCCTTATATCCAGTCTAAATCTTCCCTCTTTTAATTTAAAAACATTACCCTTTGTTGTATCGCAACAGGCTCTGCTAAAAACATTTTCCCCATCTTTCCCATAGGCCACATTTAAGTACTGAAAGGCTGCAATAAGGTCATCTCACAGCCTTCTCTTCTCAAGAGAGATCTCTTAGATCTTGGATAAGTCCCAGAAAGAATGCCTCAGTTTGACATTGGAAGGTTTTTGGGTTCTTATGTTTTTCAAACATAAGGAAGAAACATTTTTTAATGAAACATTAATTCTTCAGAATCTTTTTCTAAACTTACAAGGATAACGTAACTGTGACATAACTCAATGGAGTTCTGATCTTGTCTGTCTAATGAGAAGTCATGTTTTGTGTACGTAGCTAAGTTTTAATGGAACTCTTAAGAAAGTATATGTCTGGAAAGTAATACAAAATTGTCATCCCTTTGCAAGAGCACAGTAAAAATTTCAAATGTACTCCTTTTGATTCTCGGTCATGGAGAAACAAAAGTGGTATTCTAACTAGAAAGAAAAATAGTTACACGATTTTGAAACTTGAGTCAAGTGACTCATAAGCTATTCTGATTAGTTTCAAGTTTAGAGACTTGAATGGTGCTTTCACATATGACAGTATATGGTAACAATAGAAGACATTGTCATATTTGGTTGCTTCAGGATACAGATGTGTCAGATTGCTGTCTGAGAGGTATTGAACCAAACTAGCTCTGAAATAAGACTGTAGGCACCAAGTACAGATTTGAGAGCCTTCTCCCAAAAAGAGGTGTAAGTTTCCTTCCTTCAACACTACTTTTTCTTTTGTTTCTTTTTTTTAAGGAAGTGCTGAGAATGTGTATACAGATACTATGTTCAAGTAACTTTGTGAAGAGTGGGTTTCTGTTAATAAATAATGTATAAATTAATAGTTTTATTAACTAAAGCTCTAATGAAGTTTCATTTAAAGACAAAGCTTGAAAGTAGAGTTAAATTTGTACACTCTAAGAAAGTCAATTCTGTAGATACTGTAATTGAGTTTTACTAAATAGAGGTTTTAATTCTTTGTCCTTGATACAGGCCTTGGTTAAATCACTTTCTTAGACTTCTAAAACTTTACCGCTCTCAGAAAGGCAAGCTGGGGAGTAATTAAAATAGTCAGGGCTTGAAGATACCCGTTCATTTAAGTAGGATATCTTAAGAGTTAAGATAGCTTTGGCAACATCTATGTCTGTTTACTGACCTTATTGCGCTTTAGAAAGCGAATGAATACTGTATTCCAGCACATTTTATTCCCCCTCCCATAAATAAATACATTCAGATAAGTGTGCTGATGTGTGCGCATCTTGCTGCCCTGTGTCAGCAGCTTGAGTTTCTTCTTTCTATGTTCTTGTCTGTTGCTGATTTTTATATCTCATCCTAAACATCAAAATTGTTTTGATTTTTTTTACTTGTCTTCTATGGCAAGCAAAAAGGATTACAAAGTTCAAAAAAAACCCCAAAACTGTAGTTGGATTATATATTAATTTTTCTTTACTTGGATTCCATGATTCCATATAATGGAGCTTAAAATTAATATGGGTGCGTTATTAACTAATTGTGTATATTTTATCATAGCTCAAAAACAACGAATACAGTTGGTAGCTACTTGTTGCTTCAGTTGTGGAAAAGGAAGCTTGAAAGCATAAAATGTTTTAAAGGGATAGAGCTGAAAATTGCTACCTCTGAACAGTTTTTGTTGTAGGTGCTTAAAATCTGAAAATTGGTATCAGCAATGTCTCTAAAAGTATATTGCTGAAACACAAATTTTAAAGGATACTGTACTGTGAACTAAATTTTCAAAAATGCTACTTTTCACATTTCAGAATGAAACAGCTTTAAAAGGCAAGTCTCGATTATTGGGTCTGCAGCGTGAAGATTTTGCTTAATTAAGTTTTGATGTAGATAATACTGTTTAACTGCCATTATGAGGTCTGTATTTTAATTATCAAAATTAAGTAGGTGAATGAAAAAATAGAAATGTGCTGAAATACATCTTAGAGCTTGTCTTTGTCATTCGTCTTATATGGTCTTGATAATTGCTGATTAATAGTCTTCTGAACTTTCTCTGTCCCTCATTTCTCTCTGCTATGTTTTCACTACTTTTAGCGCTTCAGCATGGAAGGGATCTCAAATGTCATACAGAATGGCTTCCGCCACACGTTTGGAAACTCAGGTGGAGAGAAACAGGTGCTGGGCTCTCTTCTCTCTTTTCCTCATTCTTTGCCTGCACTTTCGGTAGGAGCTGAGATCTTGAAAATGCACGGTAGTTGGAGATAAATGCCGAGACAGGAAAAAATAGTACAAAGATGTTGGAATCTATACTCTTTCCCTGTCTCAGGACTCTGATCAGCCTACAATCTCTTTCTCTCCTCAACAGCTGCAGACATTCAGCACTTGATATCCTGATGCACTGAAATAACAACTCGTCTTTCTTAGTCCAGACTAAAGTCTGTTTTGGAATAATGCACGCTTCAAGTACATTGCGTGTCTGTAAAAATCTAATATCCAATCGAAGACTATGTGTCAGATTAGACAGAACATTTCAGCCTTTAGCATTAAGGACTTCAGTTGTATCTCCGACTGAAAAAATGTTCAGTGCTGATATATCTGAAAACAGAGTAGCATCTGGAAAATGTGTGGACTCTGTTGTGAGGTTTTTTGCCTTTGAAAGCTGCATGATGTCAAAAGCAGTCAAATGTGTGCAATGCAGGTTACTGATACAAAATACATAAGCTGTAGGCAAGTTTGTGTCTTTTCATTGACTATTTAAATGTTGAAATATACAACACAGAGACCCAGCTTCAGTGAGTACCACCAGATGTTACATACACCAAAGCAGCAAGAATCTTACACTTTATTTCAAAGTAATACTTAATGGTTTGTTTCAGAATTCTAGTATGTATTTTATTAAATGCATTCTGTATTTTGGTAAAGTGTTAATGCTTATGCTGCTGTGTAGGCTTTTGGCACACATTACAAATTATTGGTATTTTGCCTTATGTAATGCATGCCCACCCATTATAGTTTATGCAGTTGTGTCAGGAGTGCATTGGATTTTCCCCTCCCCCCACCATGTCTGTCGAGGCGATAAGCTGCCTGGTAGTTTAGAAGTTACAGCTCGTGAGGCGTTTGTCTGGAAGATGACTGGAGTATCCTGCAGAGGAGTTCAGGAGGTAAAACAACTCCTCCGAAGTCATTCCTGAATCATGAGATTAGAAATCATGGAGTAGCCCTCTTTCTCAAGCATGGTATATGTATGAGAGTTCATTAATACATAAATCCAGCTATTTGTCCCCACCTTTGGGAATCTTGAACACATACATAGAGCTTACCTCACAGAGTTTTTATCACTCTACATCGTCTCAGTACTGGTAAAGTAATAACTGTGCTGGGTTGTTTGGTTGTTTTTTTTTCTATATTTACAATTTAATAATAATTTACAACTCTAAAACAGCTACAGTTACAGGTAAATATCATGTACTTCTGTTAAGTGGACATATTCAGCTATGCCAGCCCCTCTTACTTTTGGTTAAAAGACTTTTTACATGCATGTCTGTTCAAATACACCTTTTTCTTCTTTGCCTCCTAACTTTCTGGACAGAAGTAACATAATCATGTATTAACAAGAACACTGATTGGAGAACTCTTCCAGTTGTTTTTCCAGTTGTTTTTGGAGTTAGTTTATGAATGTTACTCTTCACATTGATCATACTTTTCCCCTAATTTGTCTTATACTGTATCCTTGTTAGCGAGGTTATGGTTTGGTTTTGCTTTGCTTTGCTTTCCTGTATCCTGAAGCCAATCATGGAAATAATAAGAACTTAAAATGAAAAATAGGGGAGAAAGGCAGGAAATACACCAGCTCTTTTCTGATGTAGCCCTGGAAACACGTTTTTCTATGGCATTCGGTTTTTTGTTCAGGGTTTTTTTTTTTTGTATGTTTGTTGTTTTTTTCCTCAGGTTACCAAACCCTGGGCCTGCTTTTAAAATATTGGTGTCATCTTATGGCAGCAAATTGCAAAGGAAGAAGTATCAGATGGTCAGTTGCTTAGCGCTGCTCTCAGAATATTTATTTGAGCCTTTTTTCAGGGTGTGTTGTCATTATAAACTTACATTCAGGTGTTTCCTGCTAGCAGGGAAGAGCTAGTTAACAATCTGGAGTTGTGCTCAAAAAAAAGTGCAGGAGCAATTTTTTGTGTACCTTAGAAGATAGAAGTTCATACACGTAAAGTTATGATGTAAGGTTTATGACAGGTTTGTACGGTTATTTCAGAACTCTTTTCAGTCTTTCATCTTTATGTTATTTACCACCTTCACTGTTTTCTGGGCGGTATTACTCTGGTGGTACATACTGTCCTTTTTAAAATTTCAGTCCTTTTGTGTGTGTGCACTTGAGACATAAGTGAAAATTACTTGGAATTTTTCAGTGTTTAAAGAGAAACTTCAGGTGGCAACTACCTGTTCCCATCTGATAATGCAGTTGAAAAAAACACCACCAGCTGCATAAAAGCCATTGAAATGTTGGTAGCTCTTTCTATGATGGTATTTCCAGAAGAAAATTCAAGATGGTCCTCTTCATTTTGATTTTTAGGCATATCAGACACTTCTTACGGGTAATTATAGATTGCAGTGGGAATTGCTGCTTGTCATATTGTCAGATCTGCTTCAAAAATTTCAAGATCATAGTAGACATTTGGTCATGTCAGTAAGCTATGCTTTACTCATTTTTTCTTCCTTTTCATAATATATTTTCCTTCACACAGCAATTCAGGGAATGAGTTTTTATAGTGCTATTAGAAAGACTTATTGTTACAGTAGCAGAGTATTATTGAGAAAAACACGATGATTTCTGGAAACTAAGAAAGAAATTACTTCTTTTTTTTTTAATTATTATTATTAGGAAAATTGTAAGGTGGAGTTTACAGGAGAAGGAAAACAGGGAATATTGGTACGTGGTCCAGTGAAACATATCGTAGTAATTTATTGGCTAGGTAAAGGGCAAAATGCCACTTAGACCTGAAGGCTGGAAGTGACAGCCTGAGATCCAATTTCTGAGTTGGTAGATCTACTTTCATCTCTGACACTTGCAGATTTAACAGCCTTATATCTAGCTATTGATTCCGGTATTTTTAGTTAGAGTGCAGTTCTCTAATAATGCCTGTTGGTTACATCTGCTGGAAAATAAATTGAAAATTGACTGTTTCCTAGGAAGCATTGCATACTTTTTTCTGCTGTGCAAAGTGGATGTCAGAAAATGTAAAAGGAGAAGAGGGGGAGGGAAAAGGGCCCTGTGTTTGTGTAAGGTTTTGGCGAGGTGTCAGTAGATCCCATACAAAAGGTTCCCTGAAGTTACACGGAACTGAGCCCGTCTGGCTTTTAGGCAGAAGATATGGTTGGGCATGAGGTGCCTGATCCCACTCTGAACAAGGCAACAATTGTAGCTGTGTTTGGCAACACCAAATCTCCTTCTGCTAAGGGAACCTCTTCACCAGAGTCCGAGTTACACTGGAGTCTTGTTTAAGTGCTACTACTAGGAGAGAAGGAGACTTTGTGTATAACGTGTTTTCTGATTGTTACGTGGAGAACAACGTATCTCTCCAGTTGAATGGGAGACAGAAGGTTGCTTTGCCTACTGCCTTGTAGCTGTTAACCCAGAACAATGTTCCTGTGAAATTATTAAGACTTGAATTGAGGGAGATTTCAGGAAGCTTTTTCATTAGGGAGAATTCGGGCGATTTGAGTACTTCCAAAATGCTGACCTCTTTTAAGAAGAATACACATCGATATAAACTGCAAAGTAAGATGTCGCCTAAATGAATTTAATAAAAAAGCAACAGGGTTGCTTCAAGAATTTGAAAATAAACCTTGGTTGCACTGCAGGTATGAAAATCATGAAATATTTAAAATTTTTGCCCTGCTTTTTTTTTTTTAAGCTGACAAGAATGAAAGATCTTAGTAAAGAGTAAACAGAACAAAAATGGAATTGGTTTGAAACAATCTGTTAGCACGCTCAACCTTTAAAAATGAGAATTTAAATCAAACTCCAAATGGTGGGGGTCTTACGTTTAATGAGGCTCACTTTGTTCCTTTTGGTTGGACGTGTTATAGCGTCAGAAGGTGAAAGTTGTCTGTTTTCTGTTTGGATTTTCACCTGGCTGTGGGGCAGCCTACTGCCTTTGCAGAGAGGACTACGATCACCTTTGGAGCTGGGACTGGGCAATGCTCTTAGATTCATCAGAATCCTCAGAAAGTTTCACATTCTCAGTAAGAATTAACCAGTCCCTGAGGAAATCCTACGGCTGTTTTGAGGTTTTCAAACGTGCCGTATGCAGAAATTGAAGACTTTTTTTTTTATTTTTCCCAAATACTTGTTAACATACAGCTACAAACCTGAACATCTTACTTAAGGCACCCCCTCAGCCTCTGTCCTTTGTACTGTGGAACCCTTTAAAAAGCTGACTGTTACCGGTTTGCCAAATTATTTGCAAGTAACATCAATATTTACCTGAAAAGGTGTAATTTTTTAATGTAATTCCTGGAAATAAATAATTACTTTCTGATTTTTGATACAACTGGTGACACTCACATGATATTTATACTTTCTTTTTCAAGAGCAAGTTTAAAAACTGTTGATCTGCATTTATACTGTGTTGTTTATGGGAAGGTGGTGGGAAGGCTGTTCTTCCAGCTTTTGTTTGATTGTAAGAAGTACTTTAAGTACCTAAAGAACTTCTGGTTGACTTCTGGAGGGAGGAGAGGAAAGATTTTACTGTTGGTATGTGTAGGGTCTCAGGAAGAAACCTAATGGAGAAACTTTTTATTGTAAATGGCTCAAATTTTTTAAATACTCTTTTTTGTTTATTTGTGTGACTCCTAAAGTGGTTGCGTAATCTAAAAAAAAAAGAAATTGGCTTCTGTGAAAAGGCTTTGGGATAGGAAAAGTAGGATCTTAATCTCTTGTGAAATACAATCTTTTGAAAAGCTTTTATTTGTGGTTAGCAATTACAGTTGCTACAATTTTTGCAAAATATAATGCAAGCAAAATAAATTGTGTGAAAGGGACATCAAGTAACTCTGGTTTTCATTTGACAGTACTTAACAACCGTCATTCCTTATGAGAAGAAAAATGGACCCCCGTCTGTTGAAGATCTTCAAACATTGACTAAAAGTGAGCATATAAAGTTCCCCCACTGATCCTTTCCTCTTCTTGTTTCCAGCTGTGGTTGCTCAAAACCAATGAACCCGTACAGTTATCTCTTCCCCCTTACCCTAGGGCATGTATGTAAAGTTGTGTGATTTTTAACTGTGTATTTTAGCCAGTTTTTACTTGTTTTCTGGGTCTTCACAGTATGTTTGTTTTCTAGCTGTTCTCTGATACCCTGAAGGCTACAAACTTGCATGTATCAGAAAGTAAATGTTCTCACATTATTTCAGCAGGTGGGCCTAGTGGAAAATATGGCATGTCATGGAATTTGGCGGTACTGTCTTACAGTACCTGATATAGCCCTGTTTGTTGAAACTTGCTGTGCTTTATTGAGGTTATTGTAATGACTTTCAAGAATTGGAGTGGATGTCAGGACACTTATGAGTATTTGTATAATGATTATACTTGATTGCCTTTAAAATGGCCTGCTTTTCTCTGGACTGTGGGGTTTTTTGTTAATGAATTTTAACAATTAGGAAGTATAAACCAAACAGAGTTTGAACAGTTCTTTGAATTCCCCTTTCTTCACAACTTTTTAAGGGAAATCCTCAAAATTATTTATAAGTTCGAAGTCCTCTGTTTTTTTTTTAATTCTAATTTGCATGAAAAATAAGATTGTATTTTTTAAAAATTAGTTGTTAAGGTGGTTAAATACAGCAGAGCATCTCTGGGAGTCAGTGGCACCTCCTTCATTTGAGGTTTATAGGAACAGAGTATAGGATGGTAGAGTATGTCAATGTATTTGATCAGATCTCAGTGCAGAGCTTTGGATCTAACTAAATCTTATAGTAGTTTCCAGCAGCACAGGTCTGTGATTGCAGATGTGGCTGAGGGATGGCAAAAGGCTCATTGGTTGTTTCTTGGAAAGAGAAAATAAATGTTAAACAAATTCTGTAGTAAATGAAATGTTTAAGCAGGAATTAAATTCCCTTATTTTTCTACAGCAGGCACCCTTATCTGGTAATTCATACTTACTCTGTGACAAATGGATTTTTCATTTTGTATTTACTCCTGCAGAGAAACTTTATCCTCTTGCCACATTTAAATTTCACTGAAAAGTATTCTCCAAAATGCAGTATTAAGGAGAGAGAGGTTAAAGCCTCCTGAAAACATTTTGTGTTGTTTGATGGTTGATTCACAAAATGTCTTGTACAAATGCCCTGTAAAGAATATTAACAGTATTGCCTTCTGTGGACTGGTTGGAACTTCGTCCTGTGACTCAGCCACAGATTTCTGACTCACTCTCTGCTGTTGTTAGGGCAGACAGCAAAGCAGATGTTTGGGGTTGTTTGGTTGGTTTTTCTTTCAGAGCTGTGTATTCCATAGTTGCAAACACTGAGGTCTTCAATATAAAAATTCAGATAGAATACGTGTTACATCTTGAGTTCAGAATCTCATATGACGAAATTTAAGCTTATGAAATACTGCAGTATAATACTGGTCTCTTGATTTTTTTCAGTCGTGTCAAGAGCACTTCATGAAGGATTGTCATTGGTTTTGTTGATGGAGTAACAGACAAGCTTAAGTGTGTCAAGTTGAGCTAGTCCAAATGCTTTTCCTTCAGAAATATGCAAGGGTGAACAATTTTAACTTCATATAAGTCACAGAAATGGCATTTGGGCATTATTCTAAGTTAATGCCAAATTCAATCATGTATTTAAGATTTTTCTAAGCTACAGTTGCTAACGTTCACCATTTCAGGGAAAAAAAAGACACCAACACTTTTATCAGATCATTCACAGCAGTGTTTTTCCAGAAGAGTGTCATTATTCCATGATTCATGATGAAGATCAAGGAAATAAATTAAGTAAAGGAGCATACTTTTTTCCCTAAGATTTCCAACCCTCCAGCAGTTGTTGGTATATTTTAGTTTTGGATGTGGTAACTTTCTTCTGGAGAGATTTTTTTTTTTTTTTTTTTTTTTTAATG
>Ga0065711_1037681_pt1 | contig 19580 bp, 22 predicted proteins | sample Hoacrofraction12_FD_59098 | JGI IMG/M metagenome (GOLD analysis project Ga0065711, IMG submission 59098) | Hoatzin crop microbial communities from Cojedes, Venezuela - Epithelial fraction 12 v2 (version 2) | ecosystem: Host-associated > Birds > Digestive system > Esophagus > Crop | place...
AAACCGCTAGCCTTTCAAACAGATCGCCTTTCGCGTCTGGCACGTCAAAAACGTGCAAATTTAGCTCATCCCACGCTTTGCTGGAATTTGCGGCCGCAGTAATGGATGAAATTTTTTCAAATTCGCCTTTTTTTGAGTAAATTTCGCCGTCTAAGGCAAATGGCGGGAAATCTTTGAGCCACGAATTTGGCGGAGAATAGGGCAAATTCTGCTTTGAGCGGAGTTTTTTGCCGTCCCAAAAGCCGCGTACGCCGTCGAGTTTGATGCTCCAGACCCAGCCAGAGATGTTTTGCGAGCCGTTATAAACGCTAAGTTGCATTAAATTTTCGCCAAAAAGCGTGACCGCAAGCAAGAAAATAAGCGAGATAAATTTCATTTTGAAATGAAATTTAGCCCAAAATTTGGGCTAAATTTCCTATTATAAGTAACCGAACAAGCCGGCTAGGATATATCCAACGATACAAGAGCTGATTACGCCGATTAAACCAGGCAAAATAAAGCTGTGGTTGATGACGTATTTGCCGATGTGTGTGGTGCCTGAGCGGTCAAATTGGATCGCTGCGAGGTCGCTTGGATATGTTGGCAAAATGTAATATCCGTAGCATGCAGGCGCGAATGCCAAGATAACTGCTGGGCTAACGCCGATGCTAAGCGCGATTGGCACGAATGCGGCGATCGCTGCTGCTTGGGAATTTACGAATTTGGAGATCAAAAGTAGCATCAATGCATATGTCCAAGGATACTTGATAATGACCTGTCCAAGGGATTCTTTCAACATTCCGATGTGCGCGCCAAACATTGTCTCGACCATCCACGAAATTCCATAAACTGCGACAAGCGCGATCATACCAGAGCGGAAAACTTCGTTTTTACCGATGTCTGAGACGTTTGGTTTAGTGAAAATTATCATCAATGCGCCAGCTAAAAGCATGAAAATTTGAATGACATAAGTCATGCTAAGTCGAGTGGTGCCTGATTTTGTGTTTGCGACGGTGATTTTGGCGTCGTTGATTGTTTGCGAATTTCCGCCATCTGTGAGCGTGACTGAGCCGCCGTCAAATTTGAGCTCTTGCTTGACATTTCCGTCTTTGTCCATCACTTTTAGCTCGTTATATGAGATTTTTGGGCTACCTTTGCCGCCTTTGACGCTTTGAGTGATTGTGTCAGCGACTTTTGCCTCGAATGAGCCATCTTTAATCTCAAATTTCAAATCTTTGTCGCCAGATTTGATGACTTTGCCGTCTTTATCGACGATTTGAACGATAGTTGCGGGATCGGTTTTGCCCCACGCTGGGCGCAACTCTTTGACATATCCAAGGACTGCAACGACTGCGATTGTGCCGAGGAAAATCCACATAGCTGCCCACGCTTTGCCTGGTAAAGTTTTATCTAGCAAAGTTTCATTGCTACCATAGACGTAATCGCGGAATTCTGGATCTTTAATCTTCTCTTGGAAGACCTCGTCTTTGTCCAAATCTTTGCCTCTAAACCAGCTATAAAGGCCGATGAAGAAAATTCCGCAGTAGGTAGAAGGAATTGTGATTTTTAGCAAATCAACATATCCGTCAAAGCCCGCCAAATGGCTATCAGCGTTTATCAAAAATGCTGTGAGTGAGACGACTGCGACGCTGACAGGGCTAGCGATAATACCCATTTGTGCGCCGACTGAGCTAGCCGCCATTGGACGCTCTGGGCGAATGCCGTTTTTAATCGCGATGTCATAAACGATCGGAAGCATCGTATAAACGACGTGTCCAGTACCGCAAAGCACGGTCAAGGTGCAAGTTACGACCGGAGCTAGGAAACTGATCATTTTTGGGTGCTTGCGCAGAATTTTCTCCGCGATTTGAAGCATAACATCAAGTCCGCCGGATGCTTGCAACGTAGCACTCGCAGTAACGACCGCCAAAATAACCAGCATAACGTCGATTGCTGGCTTTCCAGGCTGCATGTGGAAGCCAAAAACCAGAATGATTAGACCGATACCGCCTAGAAGTCCTAGTGTGATACCGCCTTTTCTGGCACCGTAAAATAGACAAACTAGAACGATTGCCAATTGGATGAAGAACTGCCAAACCTCTGGCATATTTTCAAGAAAGCCCATGAATCCCCCTTGTAATAAAGATTTTAAGCTATTTTATCCCTTTTTTCTTTAAACTAAAATATTAATTTTGAAATTTATGCTTATTTTAAGCTGTTTTCGGAGAATTTATGAAATTTTCTTAAATTTCCTGCGGAATTTCAAATTTCTCACAAATTTCTCAAAATTTCGCCTTTTCGTTTGCCAAGCGTTTTTTTTGTTACGATTCTCCAAATTTTATCAAGGAGCGAAAAAATGAGTTTTTTCAAAAAACATTTGGCGGGCTAAGTGGCGAGTACTATTTTAGGCGGCTAATTATTGGAGTTATATTTAGTGTCTTGATGGGTTTCTTTTTCAAATATGTTGGTGGTGGAGAACTCGAGCCAGTTATATTTGTATTTTTAGCCATCAGCGCGCTATTATATCCATATTCTAAATTTGTATATGATAGCATTATGAATTTTTTACTTGGTGGCCGCGCTTGGGCTATGCCTACGATTATCTACCTTCCTTGGGCGTTTTTTACGAGATATTTTTTGTGGGCGGGCGCTTTTATCGTAGCACCTATTGGAATACTATTTTTATACATTTATCACACCAAAAATCACACTTTTGATGAGATTGAAGAGTAAAATTTAAAAGAAATTTGAGTGAAATTTACGGCAAATTTAGGAATTTGCCGCGAAATTTGAGTTATTTTTGATTATCCCACGATAGGACGGTTTTGCCCTCATTATCTTTTTCGACGTCGCCCATCGCCATGATGTTATATCCAGCATCGACGTGCAAAATCTCGCCAGTAACGCCACTTGCAAGCCCACTAAGCAAAAACATCGCGCTATTTCCGACATCTTCGATGGTTACATTTCGTTTTAGCGGCGCATTTAGCTCATTCCAGCGCAAAATCATTCTAAAATCGCCAATTCCACTCGCCGCCAAAGTCTTAATTGGACCCGCTGAAATGGCGTTTATCCTGATATTTTTCTTGCCTAAATCGTGCGCTAGATATTTCACAGTGCAGTCTAACGCAGCCTTCGCGACGCCCATTACATTGTAGTGCGGGACATATTTTTCGCCGCCAAGATAGGTAAGCGTCAAGACCGCGCCACCTTCGTTTAATAGCGGCAAAACGCAGTTCGTAAGCGAAACTAGCGAATAAACCGACGTCTGCATCGCGATATTAAACGCCTCTGGCGTCGTGTCGATAAAATCATTATCAAGCGCCTCTTTTGGGGCAAAAGCAACAGCGTGAAGCACAAAATCAATCTTTCCAAAATCCTTTTCCAAATTCGCTCTTAGCGCCGCAAAATGCGCAGGATTATTGACATCTAACTCATAAATTTTATCGCTGCCAAGCTCACTCGCAATCGGCTCCACGCGCTTTTTTAGCGCATCGTTTAAAAACGTGAAAGCAAGCTCTGCGCCTTGCTCATGACACGCTCGCGCGATGCCGTAAGCGATCGATTTTTGGTTCGCAACGCCCACGATTAGGCCTTTTTTGCCTTTCATTATCATTTTGTTTCCTTTATCAAATTTATGAAATTTTGCGCATCTAAACTCGCACCGCCGACTAAAACGCCGCCGCAAGAATTGATGCCATAAATTTCGGCGATATTGCCCAAATTTACGCTGCCGCCATACAAAAGTGGCGCTGAGGTTTTTCGTGAAATAAATTCCAAAATCTCGGAAATTTCGGCTTTGCTAGCGCTTTTTCCTGTGCCAATCGCCCAAATTGGCTCATACGCGATGATTAAATTCTCATAATTTAGATCGATGTTTTTTAGCTGAGCGCCCAAAAATTCGAGCGTCTTGCCGCTTTCTCTAGTTTCTAGACTTTCGCCAATACAATAAACGATTTTGAAATTTTGCCCCTTTGCAAACTCAAATTTGGCTCTTAAAAATTCCTCGCTTTCGCCCAAAATTTGGCGTCTCTCGCTGTGTCCGATTAAGACGCAATTAATGCCAAATTCATTTAATTGCTCTAAGCCGATTTCGCCCGTAAATGCGCCGTTTTGGCATGGATAGAAGTTTTGCGCACCCTGAAGAAAGCGCAAATTTCGGTTTAAAAACGCGCAAGAAGGCGGAAAAACGATGATCTCTTCATCGCTAATCCACGAATTTAAGGCATCTGCGTAGCTATTAAATCCGGCGCGCGTCTGATTGCACTTGAAATTTGCGGCGAAGATAAATTTACGCATTTTCCAAAAGCACCTTTACGCCGGGAAGTTCTTTGCCTTCAATTAGCTCCAAGCTGGCACCTCCGCCGGTTGAGATAAATGTCATCTCATCATCATCCCCAGCGCGCGCGACCACGTCAGCGGTATCGCCGCCGCCAATGACCGTAGTAGCGTGGCTTTCTGCTACTGCATGGCTAATTCTAATCGATCCTTTCGAGAATTTATCAATCTCAAAAACGCCCATTGGGCCGTTCCACCAAATGGTCTGCGCATCATCAATCGCCTCCTTAAATAGCGCGATTGTCGCTGGTCCGATATCTAGGCCCATCCAGCCTTTTGGGATCTCTTGAACGGTAACAAATTTCATCGGAGAATCCTGCGAGCAGGTAGTTGCGGCGATGGTATCGACCGGAATGTAGATTTTTACGCCAAGTTCCTTGCCGCGGCGCAAAATGTTTTTCGCCTCTTCGATTAAATCTTCTTCCAAAAGCGAGCTTCCGATGTCGTAACCAACGGCTTTTAAGAAGGTAAAAGCCATGCCGCCGCCGATTATTAGCTTATCGACTTTTGGGAGCAAATTTGTAAGCGCTTGCAATTTGCCGCTAACCTTGCTGCCGCCGGCGATCGCGACGAATGGACGGGCTGGTTGTTTGATGAGATTTTTGGCGAAATTTACCTCTTTTATGAGCAAGAATCCTGCCGCTTTGTGTTTATTATCAAAGAATTTCGTAATAGCATGCACGCTAGCATGGGCTCTGTGGCAGACTCCAAACGCGTCATTGATGTAAAATTCGGCCATGGAAGCGAGTTTTTTCGCAAATTCCTCATCGTCTTTGGTCTCGCCCTTTTCAAAACGCAAATTATCCAGCAAAACCACGTCGCCTTCTTGCATGTTTGCTACCGCATTTTGGGCAGTTTCGCCAACTACATCTTTTACAAATTTGACATCTTTTTTAATCAAAGAGCTAAGGCGTTTTGCCACTGGAGCGAGTGAAAATTTCTCCTCATAGCCATTTTTAGGGCGTCCGAGGTGAGAAGCCAAAATCACGCTGCAACCCTCATCTAAACAATAGCGAATTGTAGGGATCGCAGAGCGAATTCGGCGGTCGTCAGTGATATTAAAAAATTCATCCATAGGCACGTTAAAATCGCATCTGATGAAGACTTTCGCGCCACGCTTAAATTTTACATCCTTAATCGATAAAATATCTTCCATGATTTTTCCTTATTGATTTTTGCTCGCATAGACCGCTAAATCGACCAATCTAACGCTATAACCCCACTCATTATCATACCACGCCATGACTTTTGTCATATCGCCGTCAATCACCTGTGTAAGGTCGCTAGCAACGATGCTAGAATAGCTACAAGTAGTAAAATCGCTCGAAACTCTGCGGTCATCATCAACGAGCAAAATGCCCTTCATTTCGCCATTTGCGTACTCTCTAAATTTCTCATTTATCTCTTCTGCGGTTGTTTTTTTTGCAAGCAAGACATTTAAATCCACCATTGAAACGTTCGCCACAGGCACGCGAAGCGCCATTCCGTGGAGTTTTCCTTTCAAATTTGGCAAGACCAAATTTATCGCTTTTGCAGCTCCTGTGGTCGTAGGCACGATATTTAGGGCTGCGGCGCGACTTCTGCGAAAGTCTTTTGTCTTAGTGTCAAGCAGACTTTGCGTCGCAGTATAGGCGTGAGCTGTGGTCATTAGGCCTTTTACGATGCCAAATTCCTTATCCAGCACCTTTGCGATTGGCGCCAAACCATTCGTGGTGCAGCTGGCGTTTGAGATGATTTTTTCGCCTTTATAATCTTTTTCATTCACGCCCATTACGAAAGTTGGGGTATTATCTTTTGCTGGAGCTGAAAGAACGACTAAATTTAGGCCATTGTCCAGATATTTTTGGCACGCTTCAGTCGTCAAAAACGCTCCGGTGCATTCTAAGACCGCAGTTGCGCCTAGATCTGCAAATTTGAGTTCATTTATATCGCGAGTGCTAAAAACTCGGATTTTTTTGCCATCGACTGCGATGTAATCGTCATTTATGAGTTCTACTTTTTTGTTAAATTCGCGGTGAACGGTGTCGTATTGAAGGAGGTATCGTGTGATTTCGCGTTTTGCGGTGTCGTTGATTGCGACGAGTTCGACGTCGTCTCTACTTAGTGCAATTCTAGCTGCACACCTACCGATTCTACCAAAACCATTTATTGCAATTTTTAGTGCCATATAATTTTCCTTTCGGTATAATGTCCGAGTTATTTTACTAAATTAGAGGTTAATAAAAATTGAATATCGCATTTTTTGGCGGAAGTTTTGATCCGCCGCATTTGGGGCACGACGCGATTGTCAAAATGGCGCTAGATGCCCTAAATATTGATAAACTAATCATCATGCCAACATTTATAAATCCGTTTAAAAGCGATTTTACAGCACCACCAAATTTGCGCTTAAAATGGATAAATTCGCTCTGGGGCGAAATTCCAAAAGTGGAAATTTCAACATTTGAAATCGAGCAAAACCGCCCAGTGCCGACGATTGAGAGCGTGCGATTCTTGCAGTCGCGATATGATTGTGAGAATTTTTATCTAATTGTGGGCGCCGATCACTTGGCGACTTTGCATATGTGGGACGAATTTGAGGAGCTGAAAAAGCGCGTTAAATTCGTCATTGCCAGCAGGAATCACATCGAAATTCCGCAAAATTTGGAGAAATTTGACATAAACATAAATATCTCCTCATCGCAAATTCGCGAAAATTTGGACAAAAGCGCGATAGATGGGGAGCTTTCGAACGAAATCATTAAATTTTATAAAGGAACAAAAATGGAGAAAAGGGTTCAAAAAATTGCCGATATTTTGAATGAAAAAAAGGCTGAAAACGTCGAAATTATCGATATGAGAGGTGAAGATTATATCGCGAAATTCGTAGTAATCGCAACCACGCTTGCAAGCCGCCACGCGATGAGTTTGGTCGATGACCTAAAAACGGGCCTAAAAGGCAGCGGCGAGGAGTTTTTGCGCGTTGAAAGCAGCGATGATTGGACGGTTATCGATTTGGGCGATATTTTGGTGCATTTAATGAGTGAAATTTACCGCGAAAAATACGATATCACGGACTTTTTGGAGAAATTAAAGCGAGATGAAGCCTAAATTTAGGCTTTGATTCTTGCTCGTTTAGGAATTTTCAAAGATAAATTCCACGAAATCGTCGCGCGAATTTGGGCATTTACAGACCTCATAAAAGTCGAAATTCTCCTTTTTTGCGACATCGCGGTAGAAAATATCGAGCTCAAATTCCGTCTCAGAGTTATCCACGCAAAATGCGATCGGAAAAATGAGCGCCTTTTTATTCGCTAAATTTGCTAGCGCGTCGCCTAAATTTGGCCCCAGCCACTCGACTGGCCCCAAACGCGACTGATAGGCCAAAATCACCTCTTTGAAATTCAGCCCATTTTGCTTTAAAAGCGTTTTTAAAATTTCCACATGAGAATTGACGTCAGCCTCGTAAATATCGCCATTTTCGATGTGTTTTTTAGGCAGAGAATGAGCCGAAAAAATAAGCGTCAAATCTGAAATTTCGCCATCAAATTTCAAAAGCGCCTCTTTTATCAAATTTAAGACGATTTGATTATATTTTTCGCTTTTAAAAAATGGCGGAATTTCGCTGATTTTAGCATGCAAATTTAGCCTTTTTGCGGCGTTTTTGGCGCTCTCCAAACTCGATAAAACGGTCGTTTTTGAAAAGTGCGGATAGAGCGGAAAAAGCGTGATTTCATCGAAATCTTGATATCTGGTGAGCACTTCATCCGCAAATGGCGGCGTGTAATTCATAACGTAATCAAATTTAGCCCCATTTTTGGCGTTTAGCTTTGCGATTAGTTCGCGCGAATACTCATTTATAGGCGATTTAAAGTCAAAATGGCTGTAATTTTCGCGCGCGGCTTTTTTTCTAAAAAATGTGATAAGGCGCGAAAGAAATTTGCGCAAGAATCGCGACTTAATGCCCAAAATATAGGGATCATCGAACATATTTTTCAAAAAAAGCGAAATTTCACTTTCGTTATTTGGACCGCCCATATTTAGGAGCAAAACTACTTTACGCATGCGAGAGTTTCCCAAATTTTGAGCACATCATCGATGTTTGCGTTTTGATTTTCCTTCTTTTCGCAAGAATCGGCGAAATTTTGCTGCGAAAGCGCGATATTTTGGTCATTTTTATCGACTTTTAGGTTTATTCGGCCTTCTGGCGTGATTTTATACATCGCAAACCCCACTAAATCGGCAACATAAAGCCCACTTTTGCCAACAATTCGCACTTTCCAAATATCTTTCGGATAGTTTAAATTTAGAGAAATTGACGAAATCGCGCCGTTTTTTAGACGCAAAATGTAATTCGCGTTTGAAATTTGCTTTTCGCCGGCTGGCATTTCGCACTTAATCTCGCCGCAAACGCTCTTGCTGATGTAAAAAAGCAGATCCAAATTTTTGCAAATCGCCTCTTTGATGTCGTAATTTTGGTCATTTGCGCCGTATGTGATGTTTATGTTGTAGATTTTTTCCTCTTTTTCGAGTTCGCGCAGGATTGAAGCGGTCGTTGGATTTAACCGCCAAGGTGCAAAAAAGCTCAAATTTAGGCCATTTGTGTGGATCATGTATTGCAGCACGCGCACATCTTCGAGCGAGTTAAATTTAGGCCTATCAATCAAAATATTTTTCACACTTTTCATGCATTTTTGCACGATTGCTTGCTGGTTGTTAGTTGCGATTATCATTGCCTCTGGCTCGGTTTTTGCGAGCATTGAGTCAATCGTGGAGAAAAACTCAAATTTGGCATAATCTCCCTTTTTATTCTCATCACAAATTCCGACAAGCTCAAAAATACCCGAGCGTTTAAGCTCGTTAAAATGTCTAGCTCCAGGCTTGTCGATGCCGATTAGTGCGATTTTTTTCTTCATAAATTTACCCTAAAAAAATAACAATTTGCAAAATTATATCAAGTTAAATTAACGAAAAAGCTAAAATTTAATGAATTTTGGATAAAATTACACCTTTATATCAAATTAGGAAGTTTCACAAAATGGACATTAGACAGGCTTATTTAGATTTTTTTAAGAGCAAAGGGCACGAGGTTTTCCCGTCTTCGCCGTTGGTACCAGACGATGACAGTTTGCTTTTCACAAATGCCGGAATGGTGCAATTTAAGAGCATTTTCACAGGCGACGTGCCGCGCCCAAATCCGCCAATTCGCACGACTTGTCAAACCTGCATCAGAGCGGGCGGCAAGCACAATGACTTGGACAATGTCGGCTACACTGCGCGCCACCACACATTTTTCGAGATGCTAGGAAATTTCAGCTTCGGCGAATATTTCAAAGAGGACGCGATCGCGTATGCGTGGGAATTTGTGACTGAAATTCTAAAATTGCCAAAAGAAAAACTCTACGTCACAGTCCATACGAGCGATGATGAGGCGTTTGAAATTTGGGCAAAACACATCGAAAAAGAGCGAATTTACCGCTTCGGCGACCATGATAATTTTTGGGCGATGGGCGAAACTGGGCCGTGCGGACCATGTAGTGAAATTTTTTATGATCAAGGCGAAGAGCATTTTAAGGGCCCTGAAGACAAAATGGGCGGCGACGGCGACCGATTTTTGGAAATTTGGAATTTGGTCTTTATGCAGTACGAAAGAAGCGAAGATGGCAAGCTTTCGCCGCTGCCAAAGCCAAGCATCGACACTGGAATGGGCTTAGAGCGCGTCGTAGCGATAAAAGAGGGCAAATTTAGCAATTACGACAGTTCGCTTTTTATGCCGCTAATTGGCGAGGTCGCGAGGCTTTGCGGCAAGACTTACGAATACGAGAGCGGCGCGAGTTTTCGCGTCATCAGCGATCACATTCGCTCGGTCACATTCTTGCTCGCGCAAGGCGTAAATTTCGATAAAGAGGGGCGCGGCTACGTTTTGCGCCGAATTTTGCGACGCGCCGTGCGACATGGCTATCTTCTTGGCCTAAAAGAGCCGTTTATGTACAAATTAGTCGATAAAGTTTGCGATCTCATGGGCTCTCACTACACTTATTTGAATGAGAAAAAATCGGCAATAAAAGAGCAGATCAAGCTCGAGGAAGAGCGATTTTTCGGCACGATTGCCAATGGTTTGGCGCTTTTTGCGGACGAGCTTAAAAACACGAAGGAAATTTTTAGCGGTGATGTCGCATTTAAACTTTACGATACTTACGGCTTTCCGCTTGATTTAACTAGCGATATGCTCCGTGAAAAGGGACTTAAAGTCGATGAAGCACGCTTCGATGCCCTTATGGCGGAGCAAAAGTCGCGTGCGAAAGCTAGCTGGAAAGGCAGCGGCGACAAAGCCAAAGAGAGTGGCGATTTTAAGGCACTTTTGGAGAAATTTGGCGAGAATAAATTCGTTGGATACGAGAAATTGAGCGAAAATTCCAAAATTTTGGCGCTTTTGGATGAGAATTTTAAGATTGTAGATTCCCTTCCTGCGGGCGCAAAAGGCTGGGTAATGCTAGAAAATACCCCATTTTACGCTACAAGCGGCGGACAAGTTGGAGATGTTGGCGAAATTTCGGGCAATAAAGTAATCGCAACTGAGAAATTTTTTGGGCTAAATTTATCTGAAATTGAGGTAAAAAATGCTTTAAAAGCTGGTGAAATGGCGCTTTGCAGCGTCGATAAATCGCGCGCAGAAATCAAAAAACACCACAGCGCGACGCACATTTTGCACTCCGCTTTGCGCGAAATTTTGGGCTCTCACATCGCTCAAGCGGGAAGCAGCGTCGAGGCTGAGAAGCTGCGATTTGACTTTTCGCACCCAAAAGCGATGAGTGCCGATGAGATTAAAAGGGTCGAAGATTACGTAAATTTGGCGATTCAAAGCGGAATTTCTGGCAAAACCGAAGTGATGAATATCGAAGATGCGAAAAAATCCGGCGCAGTGGCGCTTTTCGGCGAAAAATATGGCGAAACAGTCCGCGTGGTGAGCTTTGGCGAAATTTCAAAGGAATTTTGCGGTGGCACGCATGTTGGAAATTTGGCAGAAATTGGCATGTTTTTGATCACAAAAGAGAGCGGCGTAAGCGCTGGCGTGCGCCGAATTGAGGCGATTTGCGGCAAAAGTGCGTATGAGAGCGTCAAAAATCTGCGCGCGCAAAATGCCGAAATTTGCGAAAATCTAAAGACAAATTTGCCGCTAAGCGCCATAAAAAAGCTGCGCGACGAGATAAAATCGTTGCAAAACGAGCTAAAATCGGTCTCAAATTCGAAAGAGATTGAATTTAGGGAAATTTCGGGCGTCAAGGTCGCTGTTTGCGAGTTTGACGGCGATATTAAGAGTAAAATTGACGAGATCAAAAATAAATTTGATAAAGTCGCAATCGTCCTATTTAAGGGCGCAGGAAGCAAAGTCCAAATCGCAAGTGGCGTCAAAGGCGCACCTTTGAAAGCGGGCGAAATCGTAAAACTCTGTGCGCAGGTCCTTGGCGGAAACGGCGGCGGACGCGATGATTTCGCGACCGCGGGCGGAAAAGACGCAAGCAAAATCCCAGCTGCAATCAGCGCCGGGCTCGAATTTATCGAAGGAAAACTCTCTTGAGCGAGATTAATACCGCGTTTTTTCGGACTGAGCAGATTGTGCCATTTTTGCACATTTTGAGCATCATTTTTTTCGTCGGTGTCCAAATTTCGCTGGCTTCCGTGCTTTATGTCTTGCGCGATGCCGAAAATAAGGCACAGCTGCTCAGCTATTTTCATTTTTTCAAAATCGCTTTTGTGATTTTACTTTTCGCAGTTGGCGGCATTGGTGCGAATTTGGCCAGTTCAAATGACCTAAAATTCGCCGATCCGATGATTGAAGGCATCTTTTTGACCCAATATGCCGTTGTTTTGTTTATTGTGATAAATTTTGTCTATATTTCGTATAAATTTCGACTCATTCAAAATGCCGAAAATTACGATGAAATCAAAGAACATTTGATTATAGTTGGCCAATATTTCGTGCCTTTGAACATCTGTGCGTCGATTTTTGCCGTATTTTTGGGCGTCGCGATAGGAGTTTTTGCATGATAAATTTGGTTTCAAATTCCGAAACTCGCGCGCTTTTGCTAAAAGAGGCTGGAATTTCTTTCGTTCAAATTCCGTTTGAATTCGACGAAAGTGGCGTTAAAAAGGACGATGCGTTAAACTATGCGTACCGTGTGGTGAATGTGAAAAAAGAGCAGTTTTTTGCCGCTTCAAATTTGCGCGAAAATCTCCTTTTTGCGGACAGTTGCGTCGTCGTCGATGGGCAAATTTTTGGCAAAGCAAAAGATGACGATGAGGCGAGATTTATGCTAAAAAAGCAGAGCAATTCCCAAACTTCGGTCGTTACGGCGTTGTTATTTTTAAGCGAGGCGCGAAATTTGGTAAATGTGAGTGTTGCGACATATAAATTTGCCGAATTTAGCGAGCAGGAAATGGAAATTTACATCAAAAGTGGCGATTATTTGGGCAAGGCGGGCGCTATGATGATTGAGGGATTTAATAAAAAATATATTTTGAGTCAAATTGGTCGCACGACGACCGCTAGAGGGCTAAATACCGAACTTTTAAAGGGTTATTTATGGTGAGATTTATTTTTGGATTTTTTACGCTTTGCGTGATCGCTGGCGTGGTGATTTTCGGCTATTTTTACCAAAAAATCGACTTTGACGCCGATAAAATCATAAATTACAAACCGCTTCTGACCACTCAAATTTACGACAGAAACGGCGATTTGATCGCGAATGTGTTTGATGAGGAAAACCGCGTTTTCGTAAAATACGAGGATATTCCGGGCCGAGTGATCGAGGCGCTCGTTGCCATCGAGGATACGGCGTTTTTTGAGCATGAAGGAATCAACGTAGAGGCGATTACAAGGGCGGTTGTGAAGGATTTAAAGGCGATGAAACTAAAAGAGGGCGCCTCCACGCTCACACAACAACTTGTAAAAAATTTGGTCCTCACAAATGAGCGCAGTTTTGAGCGCAAATTTAAGGAGATTATCATCGCTTTAAAACTCGAAAATACGCTTACAAAAGAGCAAATTTTGGAGCGATATTTAAATCACGTCTATTTTGGGCACGGATATTATGGCATCAAAACCGCCGCGCTTGGGTATTTTAGAAAAAATCTCGATGAGTTGGATTTGAAGGAAATTGCCATTTTAGTGGGAATTCCAAAATCGCCAAACGCTTACAATCCGACGCGAAATTTGGATGCGTCTCTGCTTCGCGCAAACCGCGTAATTACGCGGATGTACGAGCTTGGTTGGATTACGCGCGATGAGTACAAGCTCGCAATCAGCGAAATTCCAGCGATTTATGATGACAGTCTTACCCAAAATAAGGCGCCTTACGTCACTGATGAGGTGGTTAAAGAAGCGGAGCGATTCTTGCCGGATTTGCGCACTGCGGGGTATAAAATTTATACGAGCATCGATTTGAAATTGCAGAATTTGGCGCAAGAATCGGTGATTTTTGGCTACAATGAAATTCTAAAACGAAACAAAGACGCCAATGCTAGCATCGTAAATGGCGCGATGACCGTGACTGTGCCGCAAACTGGGGAAATTTTAGCTCTTGTTGGCGGCGTCGATTATGAAAAGTCAAATTTCAACCGCGCGACGCAAAGTCAGCGCCAGCCGGGCTCTAGCTTTAAGCCGTTTATTTATCAAGTCGCGCTCGAGGAGGGGCTAAATCCGGCCAGCGAGCTAGAGGACGTCCAACGCGAATATAACGACGGAAGCCGCAAAAAATGGACACCAAAGAACTCAGGCCGAAAATATGTCGGCGTCGTTTCGATGCGTGAGGCGCTCGTTTGGTCGCGGAATTTGGCTGCGATTAACCTAATGTACTATCTTGGCGCGGATTATGTCGCTGGAAAGCTCAATGATTTGGGCTTTCACGTTCCTGCGGTGCTATCTACTGCGATTGGAAGCTTCGGAATTTCGCCGCTAGAGTATGCTAGATTTTATTCGATTTTCGCTGGCGGTGGCGTTGCGACGACACCGAAATTTATAAACCGCGCAGTTAGCGACGCTGGAGAGGAGATAATTTTCGAGCCAGAGCAAAAGCAGCTCTTTGCGCCTGAGCAGGTCTATCTCATGGTCGATATGATGCGCGATGTCGTAAGACGCGGAACTGGCGCGCGCGCGCAGGTAAAAGGCATCGAAATCGCGGGCAAAACCGGCACCTCAAATGACAGCCGTGATGCGTGGTTTTGTGGCTATACGCCGGAGCTTTTGGTTTTGGTGTGGTATGGAAATGACGATCACACGCCGATGAAGAGCGTCGAGGGCGGCGGACGTACCTCTGCGCCGGTGTTTCAGAAATTCTTAGAGGGGTATCTTGAGGAGTATCCGGATACGAAGCGCAAATTTAGCCGTCCAAAGGGCGTATTTAGCGGCAGTTATCATGGCAAGGGCGAGCTTTATACGCAGACTTCACCAATTCCAGAGGATGTGGAGATTGTCTATGAGTACGAGGATGATGGAGTAAGCAATCCAAACGCGCCAATCGACCTAAATAAGGTCAAGCCAAACGCAAATCCAGGCGCTGACGGGCTTTTATTTTAGGCATTTTTATGCCTAAATTTCCCTTTTTGTCCTGATGTCGATTAACTGCGTCTCGCAGTATGGGCAAATTTCGCCATACAGCTCGAATTCTGAAAAGGAATGCTTGCATTTTGGGCATTTGAGGTAATATTTTTCATTTTCCCAATACTTTTCGATCGTCACCACTTCGATATTGCAGTTTGGGCAAAAGCCATCTTTTGTATCTTTATAATAAAATAGTTCTTTGCATTTTGGGCATTTAAAGTATGATTCTATTATCTTTTTTCTAAACGATACATATATAAACACCAATCCCGTAATTAAAAAAGCCAATGAAGCTACGACATACACATCTGAAAGATCAATTCGCACGCCGTATTTAATCGAATATTTATATGTATAAATTTGCCATGCCAAAAAAATCAATACCAATCCAAAAAGAAAGTTAAATATCCTATTAATCATCGATTTTCCATTTGTGTAAATTTGCTCAATTTAGCTCAAATTTGAAAAAGATTTTTGTATCTTGGCGTTTGAGGTAAATTTGTGCGATATTATATTAAGAATTATTTAAAATAGCTTTACGTATAATCCACTCTATAATCTTTAAAGGAGTGAAAATGAAAAAGATTTTGGTTTTATCTGCGGCGCTTTTGCTTGCGGGTTGTGGTGAAAGCCCAGAAAAGGCGGCTAGAGAGTTTTTGATCGCTTCGCAAAATTGCAACGTCGAAAAGATGGTAAGTATGGTCTATCTTGGCGAAAATCCTGGAGCAAAACGCGATGTGGTGCTTAAAAATGGCAAGGATGCTTGCTCAGTTAGAGAATATCGCGAAATGATGAAAAACACAAAACTAGTCAAAGTCACAACAAAAAACCAAGAGAAGGACTACGCCACTGTCGAAGTCGTCTCAAAATCCCCAAATAGCCCAGACGAAATCACCGAGCAAATGGATCTCATCAAATCTGGCGGCAAATGGAAAATTAGATTTGATGCGTTGTATTAGGCAAATTTGAGGGTAAAAATGAGAAAAATTTTGATTTTTTTGGCAATTACTGCGGCGCTAAATGCTGAGGAATCGGCGTTTGCGCAAGCAGGATATGACGATACGCCAATTAAGGTGGTTGAAAAATATGTCGAGGATACGCGAAATTGCGATGCCAAAAGTATGCTCGATGCCCTTTATTTGGGTGATAATTCGTTTGATTTGCGCACAGTGCTCCTAGAAAGAGGCAAGAAAAAGTGTGCTGATCCCAAATACCGCGAAAAGATGAAAAAGGGCAAACTAGTCAAAACTGAGATGAAAAGCCAAAATGAGACAACAAGCGTTGTTAAAGTCATCACAAAAAATCCAGACGGCGGCACCGAAATTTACGATGAAATGGAACTTTTGAAGATTGACGGAAAGTGGCTAATTAAGATGCCACAGATGTAAATTTGGCGCAAATTTGAGGAGGGAAAATGAAAAAATTTTTGATTTTTAGCGCGCTGGCGCTGATTTTTTCTGCTTGCGGCGAACGCCCGGCAGAAGAGGGCCCAAAAGAGGCGGTTAAAGATTATATGGATCTTTTGTTTAATTGCAAAATCGAAGATATCGCCAAAAGTGTCTATTTTGGGGCGTCGCTCGAGTATAAAGAGAACATGCTAAAAAAGACGCGCGAGGAGTGTCAAGACCGCAATTTTAGGGCAGCGCAGAAAAAGAAAACGCTCACAGACATCTATGTGACAAGGCAAAGCGCGGACACTGCGACGGTTAAATTTACCGTAAAAGATGGCGAGTATGGACGCCTAAAAGAGCTAAATACCGTGCGAATCGACGGAAAATGGCGTGTGGATCTGTATCATATGGATTACAGCGAGTTGGTTGTGAAGTGAGGCAAATTTGAGCTTTGGCTCAAATTTGCTAAGAAAATTATTTTCGTAACTCTTGAATTTTAGCGGCTTTTCCGCGTCTGTCGCGTAGATAGAATAGTTTTGCGCGTCTTACTTTACCCTTGCGAAGGACTTTGATGCCCTCGATGCTGTCACTATAAATAGGGAAAATTCTCTCAACGCCGACGTTGTTCGCGCCAATTTTTCTAATAATAAAAGTCTCACCGACACCAGTTCCGCGGCGCGCAATGCAGACACCTTCGAAATTTTGCACGCGAGTTTTGTCGCCTTCGTGAATTTTAACGGCAACGCGCAAAGTATCGCCAGCGCGAAAATCAGGAACAGCCTTTTCCGAAATTTGAGCATTTTCGAATGCTTCAATATATTTATTTCTCATTTTTTTCCTTTATTTGGCGATTGTGGAAAAGATCCGGTCTGAAAAATTTGGTCTTTGCGTTCGCCATCTGTCTTTTTAGAGCGCATATTTTAGCGTGATTTCCCTTTAAAAACTCTGAAGTCACAGATATTTTTTTAAAAACGTTCGGTTTTGTGAAATTTGGGGCTTCCAAGAGGTTATTTTCGAAACTTTCGCCACTTAACGAGTCGGAATTTCCGAGCACGTTTTTTAAATTTCTGCTGATCGCGTCGCACATGCAAAGCGCTGGCAATTCGCCGCCAGTTAGGACAAAGTCGCCCACGCTAAAGACTTCGTTTGCGTAAATTTCGATAATTCGCTCATCAATCCCTTCGTATCTGCCGCAAATTAGGCAAATGTGATCGAATTCACCCGCCAGTCTTGCGGCGTCTTTTTGCTTAAACTGTTTCGCAGCCGGCGTTAGCACGATAAAATGGACATTTGGGTCGCTTTTTTTGACAAATTCGATCGCGTTTGAGAGCGCGGCGCAGTCCATCAAAAGCCCAGCTCCGCCGCCACACATATAATCATCGACCTTTTTTAGGCGGTTTTCGCTAAAATCTCTGGGATTTACGAAGCTGATTTCGATGATTCCAGCGTCCAGCGCGCGCCTTAAAATCGAGTCTGAGAAGTATGGTTCGATTAAATTTGGAAATAGCGAAATGAAGGTAAATTTCATGAATTTTCCAAAATTCCCTTTGCGAATTTGGCCGAAATTTGGCGCTTTTGAAGTGAAATTTCCTCAACAAATCGGTCATTATATGGCAGGTAAAACTCCTTCGCTAGGCCATTTTGCGCGAGCCCGGCCGCAGTTTTAACCAAAAATAGGTATCCGCCGCTGCTTTCCATTATATCCTCAACCGCGCCCAAAAGCTCGCCGTTTTCGTAAATTTCTAAGCCAATCACGTCAAAATAGAAAAACTCGCCTTTTTTCAATTTGCAGGTTTTTTGAGTGACCTCTTTGGTCTGAAAAAGCGTGAGATTTACCAAATTTGTGGCTGCTTCGACGCTTTCATAACCTTCAAAAATGACGCTCGAATTTGCGGCGTTAAAGTGCGAAATTCTCAAATTTGTGCCATCTTTTAGAAAAAATGTCGCGCCTTTTTTGAATTGTGATGGAAAATCGCTTGTGTTGTGGAGTTTGAGTGCGCCTTTAAGGCCGACAGTGCGGCCCAAACGAGCGACTTCTAGTAGATCACTCATCGTCTAAGGCTTTGACTGTCAGTCGGTATGAAAGCGCCTCTTTGGCTTTGTAGCCTAAAAGTATAGTTTTGATTGCGTTTATCATTTTGCCGTCTTTGCCGATCAATCTACCAGTGTCGGATTTGTCGGCTTCGATGATGATTTCAATGAAATTTTCATCGCTCTCTTGGCGGCTGATTTTTATCTTTTCCGGATGTTGGGCGACTAGCGTCGCGTATTTCATTAAAAAATCTTCTACCATTATTTTGATTTTGTGATATTTGCGACTCTCTCGCTAAGTTTCGCGCCAACGCTCTTCCAATATGCCAATCTCTCAGCGTCAAATTTGACCACTTCAGGCTCGACCATTGGATTGTAGTAGCCGATAGTTTCGATAAAACCGCCATCGCGTCGCTTTCTGCTGTCTGTTACGACCATGCGATAAAATGGTTTTTTCTTTCGTCCTACTCGTGTTAGTCTTACAACTGTCATTTTTACTCCTTAATTTTAAATAGGGTTTATTTAGAGGCACGAAAATGCCCATAAATAATCCCAATTTATGGGATCATTTTATTATTCATGAGTGAGCCGAGGCTTCTCATTCCTTTTGCGTTTGTAAATTTCTTCGCTATCTTGCTTGCGTTTTCAAACTGCTTTAAGAAGCGATTTACTTCCACTTGACTAAGTCCAGCGCCAGCGGCTAATCGGCGTTTTCTGGAATTATTTAGCAAGCTTGGATTTTCACGCTCTTTTGGTGTCATTGAATCGATCATTGCCTTGATGTGCTTAATCTCGACCGAATTCTCCAAATCTACGTCTTTGATTTGATTTGCGACGTTTGAAAGGCCTGGAATCATGCCGATCAAATTCTTCATATTGCCCAATTTTTTGACACTTTCTAGCTGAGAAAGGAAGTCATTAAAGGTAAATTGGCCTTTTCTGATCTTTTTTGTGAGAGCTTTTGTCTCTTTTTCGTCAAAAATTGCGCTGGTTTTTTCCACTAAAGTCGCCAAATCGCCTTCGCCCATGATGCGACCGACGATTCTTTCTGGAATGAAACTCTCGATATCAGCGACCTTTTCGCCAGTTCCGATAAATCTAAGTGCGATATTTAGCTGCTTTGCGATGCCAAGAGCCACGCCGCCTTTTGTATCAGCGTCAAATTTGCTCAAAATCACGCCGCTAAGTGCTAAATCTTCATTAAATTTGGCAGCAGATTTTACCGCATCTTGGCCGCTCATCGCATCTGCGACATAAAAAAC
>Ga0065711_1037682_pt1 | contig 19580 bp, 13 predicted proteins | sample Hoacrofraction12_FD_59098 | JGI IMG/M metagenome (GOLD analysis project Ga0065711, IMG submission 59098) | Hoatzin crop microbial communities from Cojedes, Venezuela - Epithelial fraction 12 v2 (version 2) | ecosystem: Host-associated > Birds > Digestive system > Esophagus > Crop | place...
GACCCCACGTTGTCCCTAGCCTTCCTTTTGCTGCTGATGTAGTTGAAGAAGGCCTTCTTGTTGTTTTTGACATCCCTTGCCAGCTTCAATTCCAGGTGGGCCTTGGCCTTCCTCATCGCATCCCTGCATGCTCTGACCATGTTTCTGTATTCTTCCCAAGTGGCCTGTCCATCCTTCCACATTCCATGGACCTTTCTTTTCCACCTGATCTCCACTAGAAGCTCCTTGTTCAACCATGCAGGTCTCCTGCTTCCTTTGCTTGATTTCTTTCTCAGGGGGATGCACTGCTCCTGAGCATGGAGGAAGTGACGTTTAAAAAGTGATCAGCACTCTTGGACCCCCCTGCCTTTGAGAGCCCTGGCCCACGGGATTTCTGCCAGTAGCTCCTTGAAGAGGCCAAAGTTAGCCCTCCTGAGGTCCAAGGTTTTGATCCTGAAATATGACTCCAAAGTGTTGAAAAGAAGGCTTTCTCCTGTATTTTAAAGTAGTGATGTTTTTTCACAGTAAGAAATCACATTAGATTTTGAAGGCAGAAAGGGCTCTACCTCATGCCACATCTATCACATTAAAAGTTAGTACAATTAATTTTGTAGCTTGTTTTAAAAAAAAATTCATTGCCACAAGGAACAATTTTAGACCACATAGAGGAAGAATTTCTGGCTTTTGATTCATTCCCTCTCTTAGATTGCAATGCTGTAAATAATTTTTTTGGGGGTAGAATGGAAGTAGAAGTATTCACTTAATTAAACCAATTTAAAAACAACAACAAAAATAAAGCCAGACTTTGCCAGAAGTTAAAGGACTAAGAACTCACAGCCTCTTCTACTCTACCTTTCCTTCATAGTGACAGGAGATTTTCATAGATGAGATGCAAAACCATGGCAAATATTTCACTTTTATTTTACCTCAACAATCTGCATTATTTTTTCTTGGAAGTGACTCCATTGGAAGCACATGGAAATAAAAGTGAAATTTTTTTCTGAAAAATTAATAATACACAAAGCAAATGTTAGTACTTTGTTGCCTTCTCAAGGTACAATGGAAAAGATGTCTTTCTCCAGATTTTTTTTTTTTTATTTTTTAGGATGGATTGAAATTACAAAGCTTTTACTTTGTTAGCAAAAGACCCTCCTAAAGTCTTCCTCAACTCTGATCACATATGGCGTGCTTCAACTTTTAGTCTCTCTGATCACCAGGAGCATTAAATCAAACCATGATTTAGAGTCATTGAATAGATAATGTACCATGAAAAGATCATGTTAATTCAATTTCAATAACTTTATTGGCACTATATGGTGCAGGTACAGTAGAAGTTAATCAAGACAATGAATATCAGACATCTGCTCATTGAAAACAATTTAGTATTAATTCAGTGTGGATTTTACACAGAGAGCTAACTTCTGCACTAAAACATCAGCTGTTTTTAATGCTGCTTAATATGCAAAATCAGCACATTATTTTGGCACAGATTTCTAATGGAACAGTCCTGACTTTGTATCAGATACTAAAACTGTGATTATGCAGAGAAAATAATTGTCTTCAGAAAGTTTGACATTCTCTGATGGTAATTGTTAAAACCGTGGTGTGTTTAGCACTGGGAAAAAGGTCAATTGAAACTCAGAACTTGTTCGCTTCCTGTTCTGTTCTTGAACAGAACAAAGTGTTGTTGATTTTTCATTTGTGGCTCCAAATTATTGCTAATAGATGCTCATCTGCTTTATAGCTTGCTTATCAAGAAATTTGGTTGAAAGCTGAGAATTCAGAGTGATTGTACTGACCTTGCAGCGTAGAATATTTCCTGCCCATTGAAAAGAGTAAATATTAAATGTTTTTAAATGAGACTGTAATGAAACAAAGAGCTTTTCCCATTTCATTTGGTTCTTTCCATAATTTTTAAAATTTCTTGAAAGCCATCTTAATGAAGAATTCCTCCCAGTTAATTGGTTTGTTAAAATATTTGTGCAAACCAAACATCTGAAGAGGCATGTTGCAAGCATGAGCCAAATGGAAACTGAGGTTTTAAAGTGTGTTTGAAAAAAGTGTTATTTGTAAGTTATCTTCCCTTGTTTGCTCAAGATATTCCGTCAACATCATAATTTCTGGAAGGATAATATCCAGGAAGAATTTGAAGCAAGTTGTTTCACGTAAACAGTCTTCTGTTAGCTAACACTGGACTCTTTTCACTAGCTTCTAGTAGTGCACTAATTAATGTTTTGGAGACAGAGTGAAAGAACTCAGATAGTCAGCATCATGTATATCCCATATGTACTAGAGTTTTAGCATAATAAAGTATTGTCAATAAGGTAGCAATGAGAGGGAATCTGCAGATTTATCTAAAACTGTTTATGTAAGGCTTTGAGAAAATTAATGTTGAATAATCCTTTCCCTTCTAGAATGCCAAAGGCATGAAAGACAGTGCGTCAATATTTTGTCAATGGCAGATGGGCTTCTTTATGACTAATGAAGTGTTATAGCTGCAATTATTCACATTTAGTGCTATCTTTAGGAAAGACACAGTTTACTTTTTGCTTTTTTCTTTCAGCTCTACTGTAATTGCTTTCTTACGCAGTGATTACTGGAGAGGTATGAGCACTGCAGCTCTTACAACTGACTAGGGTAACAGACTCGAAAGCCAGGCAGGCGTAAATCCCATTTCTTAGATGTCTTCTGTTGTGCTGGCAAACCTGTAGTCAGGAACATTACAGCAGTGTAAGTTTAAAAGCATGGAGAAGTCTCAGCCTTTCTACTTAATGACATGTATTGCTTCTAAGCAAATACGCAATGGAAACTGAGCCTTGTGTGTGCGCACAATTTTGTGAGTTTTAGTTTTTAATGCAGTTGTTAAGTATCAGATTAATTTCTCTGTGCAAGCCTATTCAATTAGCCAGATCCATAAATAATACATTATATCTTATTCTGAGTTTCCTGATAAAGTGTGTTGAACCATTCCTTTTAATATTGCTATTATGACTTAATATAAGAAACAAGTATTACTTATCTCCCAAAGAGGAAGTCAAAGATTAACACTGCCTCAAATGGAATCTTTGTGGTAAGAAAGATGAGTAGAAGTTTGAAGGGTTGCCTTAAATTACCCCAGTGGCAATTAGATTTCAGAAGTTCAGTTTCACTAGTCCACTCTCAAAAGATTGTCTACTCAAATAGCAGGCAATATCATGGCTGTAAATAGCATAAAATACAATGGATTGGGCAGCTAGAAAGAAATTGCTGATTTGCCAGCAGAATTAATCAATGTCTTTTGCAAAAAAAGATTTTGTACTTGATTTAAAGATTGGATTTTAATGTGGGATCAGAAAAAGGAAATCAGACTCTTTAATTCCTGATACATCGTTCTTCTAGTCTCTTTCCAGAAGCTTTCTGTAGCCAGGAGTGATAGACAGCAGAGGAATGATTTTCTAATTATTATTTGTTTTAGCAGACCTACAAACTCTGCTTTGACCTAAAGACTGAGATTCCAAAGACCCATTCTCCTTGGAACCGTGAAGCTAAAGAAACACAGACAAAATCATGAAGAAGTGCAACTTTTTTTATCTATCATGAGGAGAATAAAGGTTTTATCATCATTAATAATCAATGACAACAACAGTTATTGCTTTCAGTGTAAGAAGCTATAAGATCAAGGTAATAGAGCATTCTCCAAAGGCATACAATGGGGAGTAAAAGCACTATTCTGGTATAGCGAAATAGAAATTCTTACCAAAATGGTGGTCATCCATTTTAAAATGAATGATACTCCAGGAAAGAAAAAGACCATAACTGGACTTTTTAAGGCCTTGTAATCACAGTCAGCTAAAAGCTCTGTGTAATGAACCAGATGATACTATGTGAGGTTGTCCATCTAATCTTCCTAGCAGTGAGGAATTTACTATAACAATTTACAGACTTTGGTTCCCATGCAAGGAACTATGTGTATGCCTTTCCTGATGCAACTGAATGTAAAAGCTGAAAGATAAAGTAACTGTTCCCAGGGCTTTTCACATTAAACTTGATATCTGCATTAATCATCTCTATCACAAACAGTGCTTGGCTGTAGTCCATGAAGACAAGGGAGTGATTTCGCAAAGCAAAGGAAGACATTTTTCACTTACTTGTGGATGTCCTCAGTCTGAAAGGTAATCTTTCAATAACAGAGAAATTTAATGTGAAAGCAATGCTATTGACAAGAAAGGTTAAACAGACTGAAGGACTGTCGAGTTTCACTTCAGATCCTAAGTAAAGACACTTGTCTTTGTGCCCAATATGTTTGCAGCCTTGAATCCTGGAACTGTTAAGAATGATCTTAACTTTCTTTCCTTACCCTTGCCCTGCTTGGTAATTGCCGACCTGTGTAAACCAATCATAATGCTTATTATGTCACTTAAAATGTTTCCTGCAAAACATAAAAGGTTTTCCACAAATAAAGAAAATTTCACACGTAAAAGGTCTGAGAGATACCAATCTGTATTGATATGCAATATAATTCACAGCCTTCTCACCCACAGCAGGCTGCTGGGATGCTCAAAGCCTGGAACTACACACACAGTAAAACCACGTAAACTCATGTTTGCAGTCAAAGACAGCTGATACAAAGTTGGAATTTCTTTTAACGAAGAATTCTGTAGGAATGACTATTTAGGCAGAATGCATAGGGATTTTTTTCCTGTTTCCAGTGGGAAAATTTTTCTCGGTGAAACTGAAAAAAATGCTGAGTTTGTGCTGTTGACTTAGCCAGGTTTCCCACAACATTCCTGGGTGCAAGGTGGCCTAGGAGGGCATTCAGCAATAGTCAGCTGCAGGGCTTGGTGCAGGGTTCTCAGATCTGCCCATCCGCTTGGGGAATAAGGAGTACTCCTGTTGCAGATAGGGAAACGCTGGGAACCCGGGAGATGAGCTGGCAAGAATTTAGACAAAGTTTCTAATAGAACTCATTTTTCATCAAAAGTTTGCCTGACTAGCCTAACATCACAAAGTATTTTGATGACTATGTTTTTCAGAATAAACCTCTTTCATTGTAAGTTTCCAATCAACTTCAGTCAGTGGCAGTGTTGCCATGTCACCTAGCTTCTGTTTTACCTTTTCTTCTGTGCTGTGGGAACAGAAGTATCTCTGTACTTTATGGAAGGGTTGTGATCAAGAATGTTTTTCAAGTGCTATAACGTGCATGAATTGACATATTTTCCTCTGCGAGACAAGGATGTGGAGCTGATGATGCCTTCAGCCGAATGTTTTGGGGTTTTTTTTTTGGGGGGGGGGTGAGTGAAGGGGCAAAAGCTGAATAATTTTGGGACCACTGGAGGTCATAGCTTCACAGTTAAACAAGGTTGCTCAGGGCTTATCCAGCAAAATTCTGAAAATCTCCAAGGATGGAGCCTCAATAGCCTTTGTTAGGCAACCTACTGTTTCTCCCTTGTTGCAGCCTGTGTATGATGCCTCTTGTAATATCACTGTGTGTCTCTGGCTCCCTCTTCTCTGTAACAGCTTGGAAGGTGATTGAGGATAACAACAACCTCTAGCCTACTCCTCTTCAGGTGGAACAAGCCCTGTTCCGTCAGTTCCTTTTCACACACCTCATGCTCCAGACCCCTCTTCATCTTGGTGGCCTTCCACTGGACCTGCTTCAGTTTGTCAATGTCTTCTTTGTACTAGGGAACCCAAATGCTGGAGGCATTACTGAAAATGTGGTCTCACAAGTGCTGAACACAGGAGAACAAACCCTACTCTTGACCTGCTAGCAAGAGCATACTCCTGCTAATGCAGCCCAGTAAGTGACCATCCTTCATCCCTACAGAGGTGCACTGCTGGGTCTTGTTCACCTAGACACCTAGCTCCATGTCTGCAAAGCTTTCTCTCTCATCAGTGCCCAGGCTTTGCTGTTGCATGTTGTTATTCCATCCCATATGCAGGACTTTGCGTGTGTCCTTGACTTGGAAAACAGTGAACGCATAAGTGCATTCTTCTCCAGCATGCTTTAAAACTCAGTTTGTAGTCATTGACATATTACTTGAGTAATACAATCCAAATACTACTGTAGTCTCTAAGTACTTGTAGCTGTGACTGGTCTCAGTCACAATGTAGGACAGGGAAAAACAACAAAGACAGGCTCTAGAGATAATAATTTAGCTTTCTGAAGTGAATGGTGTGTGTGTAGGATGAAAAATGTATTGCTTAAGATAAGGTTTTTTCAGTAGGGTTTTCATTTTAGCACCCAAAAGCTATAAATATCAAGTGCATGCCCACATTCATTGCAAATGTTACCGTGCGTGTTTTTGGACAGCTATATATTTAGCTATGCCTGAATGAGATACAAAATCCTGATTTGCCTAAGTAAGCACCACTAAAATTCCTGACACATATTCAGGCACTGGATCTTAGTCCAGGCTTCCAAGACATGGTCAGCAGCTTCTGGACTTAGATCCCTTTGTGGACTCAGCATTCAAAGAAACAGGATGAAGAGAGAGTCTTTGCCAGATAAGAGAAGGAAAAGCATTTTGTTATTAGGATGCACAGATGGGGAATTGTGCAACTCCACTTGTATAAAACCACAATCTGAATAAGCCTGGGTGAGGGTTGGCAGGAGGATCCAAGAAACCAGCCTTTGAAAATGTGTCCCCACAAACTTGATGACTTGCAGCCAACAGAAAGAAAAACAAAAATTGTTGTGATGGATTTCCTGCCAGCTCTCCAGTGCACCATAACTGGCCAAAAGGCTGCAGCACAAAAATCCTATTACAAATAATTTATTCTTGGTTAGCTTTTACCTTTTCTTGCGTTTGAGACAGCAGGTGGGATGACGTCTTTGCAGGATTGAAATCAGTAGGCATTTTCACCACATTTTCACTCCAAGGATGGAATCTATACTTCGACTCTAACTTCAGCAATTTAAACCTGACTTGTCTTTTCCAAGATAGTCTCTTCTGTTCTCAGTGGTGACAACAAAGGTACCTAATGTTCAGGGCGTTCCAGCAGGTTAGATACCTGTCTTCGAAACCTACTCTTCTTGTTTCAGTGTTCCATTTTGCAGACATATTCTGCAGTTACAAAGACTTCTAAAAGTTCTTGATTAACACAACATAATTTTGTGGACCTTAACCTTAAAATATATATGCAAGAGTAAGGTACTACTTTTTCATATAGGCAATGTTTTTAAGAGATACGACACATGGTTTTTCAATCTACAATGAAATCATAGTTATTCAATAGGGAGGCAAGTGAAGGTCTGCACCTACTCTGTTTCACAGCTTAATCTCATTGCTCAGTTTCAGTCTGTCACAAAGAACAGGAAAAGAGCTATTAGAACAGGAGATGGGGGTGTTCCTTGGGTCTGATCTTGTTCTGAATCTGATGAGGTTGCTTTGCAGGCTAGTGGAAAGGATTAATATTGGGCAAAAAAAGCTGTTAACAACAACAGAAAGTTTGACTGTAAGAAGTTGAAATATCATCATTATTGCATGCACAGATTAGACTGACAAAAAGCCAAATATTTTCTGACCTCTTTCTGTATTTGAAATTGTTCACACAGTTGTTTTATTGTACAAAATGCTTTGTGTGGAGTTGGAAATTCCTTGTGCTGCTCCCTTTTTCTTGGTAAGTTCATGGTAACTCTTTTGATAGTGGAGATCCAAGGCAAGTACAGCCAGGAATCAGGCCCAGAACTTTCTCCCTAGAATCATCAGAACTCTTAAAAATTAATTCTGCTAGGATTTCTTAATAATAATAATAATATTAATAGTAATATTTTGGGGTTTTTTTATTTTATTTTTTAAGTAAGCTCAGAAACACAGGCTGCAGAACTCCCATATCAGCCCTAGCTCTCGGTCATCAGGTGAAAGTGAACTTCACAGACAACGAAAAATCCTGGGAAGTCAGCAGGTCGTAGGTTTGTACTTTGTTTCAATGGCTACTTTTATCTTGTGCAACTGTGGTGAGTGTTCACGAATCAGAAAAAGAGAAGTTAAAAACAATAAGCAAGACGCTTTGTTTTGTGTGACAAACAATAAATGCAAACCTCTTTGGGCACTGGCGAACTCCAGCTGACTCACTGTAGCTGGAAGGCTCTGGAAAGCTTTAAAATGGCTATGCAATAGCCATGGTGATCTGTGTAGAGCAGAGCAAAATATGTGACTATTTGTCACATGCGTATTCTGCTAGAGTCACGAAACTTGCAGGACTGGATGTAAGAAACAAAGAGTGAGGAAAGCAATCAAGTAAACCTGACTGTTTTAGTCAGTCTGGGCATAACAGAAAGTGATTTCAAGCCATTGTCTTTCATAGTTTATGTTTCCAGAGCCAAAAACTCATGAGAGAACTAAACTGTGGGAAATCAAACCCAGAATACATGCTTGCGTATTTCAAATACATTCCCCTCATCGTTCCCCACGACCGTCTTGGCTTGCTCAGCACTGAGCAGCGGTACATCACATCCCTGGCCTGGCTGACAGGGTGTGATGTTGTCAGATAACAATGCAAAGTGCCTGCGTGATTAGGGGCTGGGCCTGTGCCGAGGGCAGCCCCGTGATGTATGCACTGATTCGAGGCACAGGATTCCCAGATGGGAGTGCAGTGGCGAAGCGGTGCTCCGCGGATGGGATAAGTGCCCTCATTATTCACACTCTGGACAACATAAGTGCCTCCATTATTCACATGTGTGTCCATTGTATGGTAAGGAAAATATGTATCTTTATTGTTTACTCAGTCACAGTGCAGCACTTTATCAAGTTTAATGTTACTGTATTAAGTATGTAAGCACGTGACCTTTTTAACCTTTTTTATGTTCCGTCTGTCACGCTGGTAGGTGATCTCAGGACTAAAAATCAAGTGACCTATTATATCACCAAGGCAAATGCTGTGGCTGTGCAAGATTTATGTCCTTAGTGGGGGATGAAGCAGATATAATCAGATGGAATTACTCTTGATCATAATAAAATGAAAATACTACCCCACATGTATGATTTTTTTCTAATAGTGTTCCAAGTCTGAAGGCCAAAATGGAAGACATACAAATGAAACTAACACTGTTTGAATTTAAAATATAGTACAAAAGCAAGATACAATTATTTTGAAAGGTTGTAAGACATGAAGGGTATTTATTTTCTGAAATAATATTGTGTCATGGATGGTATACAGCCATCTATTTTACTGTTATAGAGTACTGATGAAAATTTTTATGACAGCCCAAGTATATCACTTTTACTTTGATATATGTGAAAAGAAAGTAATCTGTATTCAGACTTTGAAATACATCACTGAAACCGTTTAAATAATTTTTCGTGTGTAACACAGATTTTGAAAGCTTTTGGGGAGAAGGCAGAGGGTAACTGGAAAGTCCCTGTGCAGCTGCTCACAGCACGTTTCATGCCAGTGGGGACACCAAGGACTGGGTGGCACTCACAAGCACTGCTTGGTTAGACACGGCCCTTGTAAAGTTACAAATCAGCATTCACCAGACCAGAAAGAAGTAAGATGAGGAAGAGCAGGAGATCAGCAAAGCAGCCAAGGGACTGATCTTCTGCAGAATAGGACCACAAATCAAAAAGCTGTTCACAGGCAACTTACCCAACAGGCAATGAGGAGATGTTAACTCAAGTGCAAGAGCTACCAAATAGTTGGGGGCAGGGAAATATGTCTTCTTTTCCTTAAATTTAACCCCAAATTTCTAGGAACCTTTTTGATAGCACTTAAAAACTATTCAAATTAAAAAGCCTATTGAGGAATTACTTCATGACATAACTCTATCTATTTTGGCACAGCAAAATCCTGTTCATTGCTGTTATCCTCTTCAGGGGCAAAAGCTGTGGAAATGACTGGATATGTTTTCTGCTTTTATTTTGAAAATGGATCAGGGAATCTACCTGAAATGACTGATGTATCTGCTAGAATGACAGAATGGAAGCAGTTGAAACAGCTTCTCTTCTGCTGCGGACAGCTTCATTTGGACTGGTCATGTGCAGAGATACATGTCGCTTTTTTCTGTTTCTAGCTTCAGTCAGTGGGAAGATTCACAGCCGGGTGGGATGTGAAACACCTCCAAATTTAGCGCAGGCAGTTTACACTGGCTGAATACACAGACTGTCTGGGGGAAGTGAGGATGCTTAGAGTCCAGAGGATTCATTCTGCAACAAACAAACAACTGTTTAGACCAGTTCACTTAACAGGCAAAGCAGTAAAGTTGAGATCCAAGCCTCTGGTGTTCTGTATAGCCTGTGTCCCCATCTTGCTGTGTGGCCTGCCTTGAGCTATTTAGACTTTGCCTCAGTACCCTGCCTGCACAATGGAGCAATGCTCACTATCCTTCTCCAAGGCCCTGTTAAGCACTCTGATACCTTTAGATTAATAAAACGGTGTGCGGGAACGCTTTCGTATGATACGAATGCCAATTTCTTGCTAACTTAATATTTGCCTCAGGTGCCCCTGGATTTTTAAATCTGTCAAAGTCCCCTAGATCAGGCACAGATCTATTGGAAAGTCTAACAGACCATGTGAGAATGTTCCCATTGCTGAATTTCTGTTGGATAAGTCAACTTCCCTGGTAATTTATGCACAATATCCGGTACAATGCACAAGTCAGAACTTCATATCATTGTGTTAGGTGCAATCCTTAACGCAGAGGCAATGGAATTACCCATAGACCTGAAAAATAACCTTTCCTGCCCTCCACCCTTCAGCCTGTATCAGGATTGCATCTGGCACTGTTCCTGCCAGCAAACAAGCCTGGGTAATCTTGCTGCTGGTCCTTCTGCTGATTGGTATTGATTACTCCTCTCACCTGAACATGAAGAGAAGTCTGTATTTCCTTATTGAACTCACAAGGCCAGATGATGAGAATACAAACATCCTCTGCTACCCCTGCAGCAATAACAAACATTTAAAATAAACTAGAGCACAGACCTGTTTCAACCCATTTAAAGAGACGACCAGATAACTGCCCACGACACATTTAAAGCAGTGTTCGAACTGGTGACAAATGGAGAATTACTATCTGCAGAGTGCAGGCAGTGCTGGTGTTCATCTGGAGAAGCATCACAGCTCTACTCAGGAATATAAAGCAGAAGCACTCAACGGCAGCTCAACTGTTTGTAACAATCTGTCACATGATTTGTCCCAATTTACTAACGTAAATTAGTAACTGACCTGACCAAAACATATGCTTTGGTGATATTTTGGGTCACTGCTAATTTACAGCCAGAGTTTTTCTTTCTACCCATCCTTAACTATGTCCAGTGTAGACAGATACGAAATAAGGAATCCTATCACCAGCATAAAACAGTATACATTTTCCACAGCGTTTCATTCTCTGGAGGGAAAGGAAACTAGGAATTAAGTGATGAGTGAACTGCCAGCTAACTGAAAATGCTGGTTATATTTCAACAATAAAACAATTATAAAGAAAGCTATAAAATTTAGGTATTGAATTCACCCTATACTTTTACAGTTGGAGGCTTATAAATTTCTTCTACTGGGAAATATTAATCACGGCTGATCTTCCTCAGCAAAGATGACAGAGGGTAATCAATGCAAGGGAAGAGAAACCTGAAGCCTAAAACTTGAGCTGGCTCAAGTCACTTGTTTTGTATTGCTTTTAAACAGCCGAGTTACCTTCATTTACAAGCTTGTAGCTTGTATTTTAATTTCACCTTAAGAACAGCCAAGGCTGATGTCTCTGTTGATGCTGTAGGTACTGGCAATTTTTCTATCTTGCTTTGTCACTCCAAGCAGTTACGTGGAGCCATGTCTTCTCCATGCACCTTTCTAACCAAAATCCTGCTGCTCCACAAGGTGCTTCCTTGTGTTGTCTGCATTGTTAACTATCCTGGCTGGGACCTTACAATTTCTTTTCACAATTATAGTAGCTCCCTCGTCTTTAATCTGCACACACATAAGTTGTTTTCATGTTTTACAATTTCCCTAGCCATCTCAGCTTCCTCAAATCCTTGTCTTCAGTTGTCCCCACATACAGACAGATAGATTCAAAATCATACATCTTTTTTTCACAGCTTTCTGCTTCCTAATTACCTGAATGAATCACATGCTTCATTTTTAATGCAGCTTTCAACCTTTATTTTCTCTTTTCTTTTTTGGGGGCATGAGTTTCACCATATCTTTGCCAATTCTATCTCTGTATAGATCACTCCTCTAATTTGTGATCTGATATCTTTCAGAAAGAAAGCAAATGTTTGTGGCTAGGTGTTTGGGCACTCCTGACTATTTTCAGGTGCTTTGGAATGACAAAGACTGACAGATTCATTTGTGTGTTAACACAGTATTGTTACCATTAATCTTCTCTATCCCTTCCACTTTGCCTACTTTCATTACATTTAATTGTCACATCCTTGTTAAAATAATTTTGTATGGTATCAGCAGCAGGGACTATCTCTGCTGTGGCAGTAGTAACAGCAGGTAGCAAAATGGTGCTGGATCCTCACTGGGACCTGTGGTTGCAGTGCAATAGAAATAAAAAAGGTTGTATCTAATTTTTGGTGTTTGAATGCTGAGAAAGCTTGGGTTCAGCTTATTAGGGGTGTCTTGTTTCTGCACTTACATGCTGACATGTTCCCTTCTGATTCCAGGCACAGTACTTTCTCCCCTCCTCCTTTTCAGCAGAAAAGTTCTACCTCTACACATACATGTATGCATCATTTGTGGTGTAGTACTGAGGCACAGGGATACGGAGGCAAATGGACAGAGGCAGGGGAGAGAAAATTTCATCATAAGTAACATAATTCATAGTTTGAGGGCACATTTAAATAGAAGAGCATTTGCTTACATGATATCATCCCGCTGAAGGGGTAAGCTAGTATCATAGCCACAGACATCTCTAAGCTGGTTTAATATGGATCTAAAATTTGTCCCTTCATTCTAGCTTAGCAAAATTCTCGAATTTCAAGTAGTTTTATAACTTGTTATACACTTACTATATTTTACAGACATCTGTTCTGTGGACTGGTGGCTGTATACATTATTTTCCAGAAAAGTAGAAAATTTTAATCCAGGGTGATATTTTTGGTTTGACTGATACCTGATCATTGCAGCAGGTGGAGCAATTAAAATCAAATATCCTAAATTTCAAGGAAGTTACCTTGCAGTACTGCTGTCCTCTAAATAGCATGTCAGTACACTTCGGTGTATCTAATGTATGTACGACCAACAGTTCCCTCAAAGGGGCCTGATTTTGGCTCATAATATGAATTTTCCATTTTTAAGTTTCGGTGAAATTGACTCTTCTTGCCAGAGCATAGATTTGAATACCTTTACTTGTTGTTAAATGCCTGTGGGGACATCCGTCAAAACAAAGTAGCCAGAATGGTATGTTAGTTGGCTTGTGCCAGCCTCTCTTTCCTCTCTTTCTGTTTTTCCTCTAACAAAGATCAGAATTGCATCCATTGGGTTAATGTATACATGCTTGTAAAATTTGTTTTTAACACCAGGACAATGAAATTGGAGACGAGCCCATTAATAATTACTATACAGAAAGTTTGTATCAGCTGGTCTGAGTAGAAATCAGGATTTCAGTGGAATTAGTGACAATGAATGGTGACTAGACACGCTTGCAAGGAAGCAGGATTTGGAGTGTGAGGAGAGAGGTACCTGAAAAGTGCTTCATCAGAATGGGACTAGAAATGGATATGGGATAAGGAAGTCTGAGGGATAGGCCCTTTGCACGGTTTCCCAAATGAAGAAAGAATTCAGCATGAATTGCTTTCAATGCACTGTTCTTAAGGGCATATCAATGGATGTTGATGGTGGCTTCAGAAATGGCAGAGATCTTCTCACACCTTGTGGGACAGGCCAGGTATAAAACCACTTTCTGCTTCATGGGTTCCCACTGTCATCCCTCAACAAAAGGAGGATGGCTGTAAGGCAAACACTGATGGATATCTTTGCAAAGGTTTCAACTGGGGAAATAGAAGCAAAGGGAAGAGCAGATATCTGTAATAACAGCTTCTGAGAATAAAAGTGGATTATGCAGTTCCCCAAAGAAAGCATACAGTCAATTGGATGATAATTCTCTTGTGCCAGGTACCCTAGGGAAAAGGCAAAGAGAAGAAAGTCTAATGCAAAGAGAAGAAAGTCTAATGTGAATTGTAACAGTGATTTAATAACCCTACTTCTGTAGATATCTGGTTAGGCTTTTGATTTTTTTATACTTGTTGTCCAGGTCAAGTCATTGGAATACTTCTTTTAAACGCACGGTTCAGATGGACAGGGGGTATCCAGTTTCCATTTTCTGAAATTAGATTTCCTTAGGTGCACTTCAAATCAAGCTGAAAAATGGAATCCCTCCATATCATTGATCCCTTTGCAAAACACAGGCTTCAGTGTTTCAATGAGGACACATGCAGAACCCTGCACCTGCCTAACACCTGGATCAGGCTGGGTCTGGGGACTGACTGGGTAGCAGCTCTGCTGAAAAGGACCTGGGATCCTGGTGGACATGGACCAGTAGGTTAAGCATGAGCCAGGACTGTGTCTTGCAAGTGGTGAAGGCACACTGGGCTATATTAACCAGGAGCATAGCCTGAAGGGAAGCGCTTGTTCTGCTTTATTTAGCACTTGCAAGACTGCACCTTGTATACTGGGTCCAGTTTTGGGTCCCCTGGTTACAGGAAAGATACCAACAAACTACAGCAGGTTCAGCAGAGGGCTCCTAGGAAGCTGGATCATGTGCTCTGTGATGAGAGGCTGAGGGACCAGAGCTTATTCAGCCTGGAGAAGAGGGACCCACAAGGATGCTGTCAAAAGGTAAAGCCAGGCCCTTCACAGTGATTCAAGGCGTGAAAATGAGAGGCAATGATCATAAATTGAAATGGGGGAGATTCCAGCTGCATATACCGCAATAGTTTTTCACTATGAGGATGAAGAGCCATTGAAACATGCTGCCTGGGGAGGTCGTGGTGTTTCTGTCCGTGGAGATTTTCTAGTCTCAGCTAGAGTAACCTGATCTGAATGCAGTGTTGACCCAGCTTTGAGCAGGAGATTGAACGGAAGACCTGTTGAGGTCTCTTCCAAGTTATTTGTTCCTATGTTTCTATGGTACGATGAACTTTCACCGCCTCTTTTCATCTTTTCTCCTGAAGGCCCATCATTGCAATCCAGAGCTTTGTCCTGAGCTATTTCATCTAAAGTCATATCGGAACATTTTGGGATACCACTGATCTATTGCGGGACTGCTGTGAGAGAAACATACATGTCCACATATGTCTGCAGCGTCCGAGCATGTAGGTGAGTTTGAGAAAAACTGTGTGGAAAGAGCATAACAGACATTGCAGCTTGCCTGTTTTTTTTTCCTGGTGGCAAGGATCAGATTTTTTTATTAGGAAATTAGTACAGAAGTATTTTACATTTGTCCCACATGTTCAGTTTTTATTGTGGAATTTTTAAATTACATGTGTTGGGACTGGGGTGTACCCTGGTTCATTCTTGAGAAAAATATCGTGTTTGGTTGATTTGACCTGGAACACTCTATTTTGATCCAGCTTCATTTCATTTTCTTGTTGTTTGTTTCATTAGAGATGGTACTTCAAAAACTTTTTCTCTCTTACTGTCTGGACTCCTTGGAATACTACATCCCCTTCCTAGCCCAAGCGCAAGAAGCACTTCTACAGTTACATAGCTGAGGCTTCAACAGCAATTCACTTTTTCAGAAACCTTCTTCTTCTAATAGAATTCATGTTAAGCAGCAATGATTCTAGGACAGAAGCAATAATTTAGTGAGTGCAAATAGAAATTACTGCTGCACTGACGAGGTGTTTTCTTCTTTAAAATTTAGGAAGGATTGTGCCATTTCATATGCCATGTTGTAACTTTCTTAAGCTAATGATGACTTCCAAAGATCTGAATTATAAGCCTCATTTAAGAAGGAAAACAAAGAAGAAAGGAAAGGGATAATGAAGGCAGCAAAAATGTCTCTAATCTGTTATATTTAAAGCCATGTGCTTATTGCAACACTCCAAGGCTTCCCACTGAGTTTAGCACTAAATGTCAGATAACACAGCTCCTCTTTTGTCATCTGAGCAGCAACACTTACCTAAACCAAGAGGAAGTTTTTGAAATTGATAGATATTGTATCATCTCTAGTGTTATCCACATACCCACTAAGAAATTGTAGCAATCCACTCTGAGAAGAGCTTTGGAATCCAATTCAAGTTGATTTCATGGAAAATGTTGAATCTGATCTAGTAAAAATAAATCCTGAACATATTTTTTTTATTTCAGTTGTGAAGAAACTCCATATTTATTGATCATCTTTGAGATTATAACTCATTAAACTGCTGGAAAAAATGCTCCAGGCTTTTAATTTTTAGGAGTGGAGGTACCAGTTTGCATTGGCAGGTAGTTGGGAGAGGAAGTTGACATCATTTGATGTTTTTCCTTTCTTACAACTAGTGCAGTAAAACCAAACTATATCACTCTGCGTTTCTCTTTTCCAACTCAGCTTATGGCTATATTCATCTCTGTTATTTCTTATCTAACAAATAATGTAAAATAGTGTACTTCAGAGTAGAATACTACAAGTAGAAAAGACTGATTTTCTTCTGAACGTGTATATTGTGCCACACTTCTGCTAAATAGAGAAGAGACACTGAGTATAAAAGTCAGAAGGAGATTTTTCTGGTTTCTGTGTCTTCCAAAGAAAATGAAAGCATCAGTACTTTTCCCATTTTACTTTCTAGCAGTATGTATGGGGCAGTATGTATGCAGTAAGCAGCATTCGTGTTCACTTCACAGATGGTCAGTCAGAAGAATTCCACTGTGTATTAAAAACGTGAATGTGAATATATAGGGTTGTGCAACTATAAATTGAAGTCATTTGATGTGTCAATAAAATAATAATAGCAAGCACTAAAATCCTTTGGCTGTGAGTCAAGTGTGATGTAAGAGTTTCAAAGAATTACACAGTCCAGTTTTCTTGCCTATTTAATGCATTAACCCCTGAGGCTGCAGTAACCAGATGTGACTGATGTCTGAGGTACTCAGACACTAACAGATACATGTAAAAATGTCAATATTTCTGCCTTCCACTTGTGAACTTTCTATTCAGGACTTAGTGCTGCATTAAAAATGTACATGTTTATGATGACCATTAGTGCCACCAAAGGTAAATAAAATAAAAACTGTTCCTAAGTGTTGCTAAGTCCAAACCAACATAGTCCTAACCATTAGTGCCACCAAAAGTAAATAAAATAAAAACTGTTCCTAACTCTTGCTAAGTCCAAACCAACATAGTCCTAACCAACAGTTTAAGTAAAATACATGTTAAAAAAGCTCTGTGGTTGAAGTGATTCTTTCTTATTTTACCAAAGAAATTATGAATTGAGACTGTTATTGCAAACTTTAGTAATTTGCAGGGGAAGGGAAGCACATATTTTTTTTTTTTTAATACACTTATTCCTTAAACCCCCTCAAAGATCCTTACTCTTCGTGCTAGGGCATGCTTTGTGAAATGGTCTGCATTGAGGCAGTAAATGTTCAGTGTGATCTTTCTATATCTAGTTCTTCGATCCCTCCATCTTCATCTAATTTCTCAGAAGAAAGAAAAGAAAAGAAAGAAACACTAAGAAGGTTTAATTCTTCTCATCTACCCATGTATTCTACATTTTTCAAAGGTGCAGATCTTCCCATTAGAGGATTGTCTAACTGACAAGTCCTCCCAATGTAGATCTGCTTGAAGAGGGTGAGAGGTTAAGCACCAAGTTAATGTGATGACATGCAAGCAACAAATAACTGGAGTAAGTGTGGGCTGTTAAAAGTCTGTTGACCTGCAAGGAGTTTTCAGAGTCACACGTCTTCTCGATGACAGGTAGCAATGGTTGCAATGAACTGGAGGCTAGCATGTTGTTAAATTCATACCTCACACCAATTAGATTATTTCTGTAGACCACATGGGCAATAAGAGATTATTAAGGATAAGTGTAGCTGATAAACAAATCTGCCCCAGAAATTGCTTACGTGAAAGGCCAGGTCATCTTGCCAGATGCACTCACCAGCACATTTCTTCTGTCAACAGCTTTGCCAGCTGCTGTGGCATTGGTTTCCTCTTTTATTCTACGTGACTCCCTGCCCAGAGACTATAACAATTAAACTCCTATGCCCTTCTCAGAAGCATTTTTAATTAAATGGATCTTAAGACTTAGGACATTTAATTTGGTATTGTTCATAGGTTCTACGTGACCTTAATGAAGTTTTAAGGGAATGAACAACCTGACTTCAGACACCTGAATTAAGTGCTTTAGTGCTAGTTCACTTATCAGGGCTTGTCCAACAGTCAAATGTCTTACCCTAGCATTAATTTAGAAAGTGTTTAATTAGGAGGTCTAAACGGAATGTGAATTGGTGTACTAAGTTTTCTCACTTAATTTATTTTGCAATATCTATCAAAAATGTAGTTGGAATGCTGCACACATCTCTCCCTCCGACAAGGCTCAGTAGAAATATTGAAGAGGTGCTATTAGATGTTCTTCCATGTACTGATCACTGCTCCGCTGCTTTATTCATCCTTGGAGTCCCTTGTCTTGTTACAGTTGGTTGAGTCTTGCTTTTGCTTTCTTTTAGCTGGATAAATCCCAGCTTTTGAATTCCATAATAAAACTTTTATTTGCAGGTTGTCTTTCAAGGACATAAGAATGGCTGCATACAGCTGTGTGAGCACCATGAGCCATACCCGTACAGCCCCTACAGCTTTGCTCCTTTTACTGTCAACTGATATGATTTATGGCTTTCTCTAGGGAGAGACCTCACTTTTCTTGCTTTCTAGGATTTGCCTGGGATGGATTTTCATGTGTTGCTTGTTCAAAAAAAGGCAAATGAATGTGCCGTATCTTTTTAATTGTCCTGTGCAATCAGAAGATTACACAGCTAAGTAACAGTACTACACTGAGTCATTGTGAAATATCTTGGTAACCAGGTAGCCCTCTTCAACTTGTATCTTCTTCTTCCACCCCAGTTCCTTCAGGCTGCCTCTGCTGCCATCTCCTGCTCAGAGCACGACCAGGGACAAGCAGTTCATCTTGCCAGGTGGCAACAGGAACAACCTCCACCCATCCAAAATGGGAATATCTGGGGGTACTGTGGGTTTAGCACTCAGTTGTGTCAGGACCCTCCTGAAGAGTGCACCTGCCTCCTACCTGGAACAGGGAGAGGTAGCCTCTCTACGTGAATCATCATCTTAGGCCACTCAAGCGGAGGAAATAGGGAGAAAGTGAGAGACAGAGAGACAAAAATACTGGGTGTGACTGCTCCCCTGTGTTTTCAAGCAGTGCTCTTTCATAAGCCAGAAAACCAGCAAGTTTGGCCAAAAATCCCAGATGTAAAGAACAAGCAATAAAGATACATATTCTCTGGTTGTAAGAAATCATGAGTTATTTAAGATGGAGATCCTTCTCCAGTACCAGGCATTTGTGCACTGTAAAATCGCTTGTCTTTCTGTATCGTGCTATGAAACCAGGCTTAGAATTTTCTTTTTTTTTCTTTCTTTCTTTCTTTCTTTCTTTCTTTCTTTCTTTCTTTCTTTCTTTCTTTCTTTCTTTCTTTCTTTCTTTCTTTCTTTCTTTCTTTCTTTCTTTCTTTCTTTCTTTCTTTCTTTCTTTCTT
>Ga0065711_1037675_pt1 | contig 19579 bp, 11 predicted proteins | sample Hoacrofraction12_FD_59098 | JGI IMG/M metagenome (GOLD analysis project Ga0065711, IMG submission 59098) | Hoatzin crop microbial communities from Cojedes, Venezuela - Epithelial fraction 12 v2 (version 2) | ecosystem: Host-associated > Birds > Digestive system > Esophagus > Crop | place...
CCCTCCAGCCCCTGCAGCTCGTGGTCCCACTCCGGCTGCCGGCACTCGGCTCTCGGGCTGCTGCCCACTCCTCTGGCTGGGAGGTTGCTGGTGGTCTCTCACACGGGCTCAGAAGAGAGGGTGTGCCCACACAGAAGGCAGACAGAAAGAATGTAAGAGAAATTACTAGCAGTAGTAAATAACTATTTACAACATTACATAAGAATATTTAGTAAAATTGCAGGATAGGCTGTGGTGATCAGGTGCAGGGCTTTATCAGAGAAGTGTACTGACCAGCCAGCCCTTTTCATCCTCACTCTGATTTCCCACGCAGAACCACCTTTGATCCTTCCCCTCAACACCCCATAATAAGTCTTGAACATTCCCACAGCCCCATTAAAACACCTCACAAGAAGCCGTACAACGTCCCCAAATGCTTTTCCCCTGCAGCCCCCGTGAGCCCCTCTCCCTGCAGGCGCTGATCCCCGCCAGTCTGCAGAGCCTTCTGGGGAGGGGGTGGCCCCACCGGCTCCTCGGTGGGGTTCACCCGGGGGGCCTGGGGCTGATTGCTCTCCTCCAGCAATCACAGGGAGCAGGTCAGGAGCTCTGTGGCACAGCTGAGGTTACTGGGTGCTTCAGCTGGTATTGCCGCTGTGCTTCTGGCTGGGTCTTTGTGTTCATTGTGGTTCGGCTTTGTAATGAATTTATAACCTCACAAATTGCTGGGAGTGAGCACACCCATAGGTAAGGCAGGAGCCAGGACTGTAAGGGCTGGACAGTGAAGGAGGAGAAGAGGGATCACCTACCCTGGCAGGAACCGTGGTTTCAAAGGAGAGGAAGGGGAACTCTTCACCCTCTCTCCATTATAATGCTTAGGATGTGGAGAGATGACTGTCATACATTCTTTCATCTGTGAACAGGTTTAAATACACTATGCAGCCCCTGGCCCAGCTCCGTGCCTCTCCTTCCAGCCTGCGCAGCACAGCTTCTCAATAACTCCAGGAGCCTGATGCAAAAGAGGAACCCTGAGAATTTTTGTTTCCAAGACTGCAGTAATTCACATGCAGTGAATTCAGAAATGTACCATCATATAGGTGTCTTTCCTGAACCCACCACCATCTCCTTCAGCATCAGCCTCCTGCTCAGCTCCTCTCTGGAGTTCGTATTTTGTCCTGCTTTCCGGGGCTGTAGGCAATACCTCACATGTGAGGACTCTGACCATGATAACAAATATGGCACAGGGAGTAACCACAAACCCACATCTCACAGGGTACTATGCAGGAACAACTCAGTTGAAGAGTTGTAGGGTTCTTAGGTGCAGGGAGGACTTGGAGAGGAAGGGATCAAACAGCAAAGATGAGAAGAGTTCCAGAATGAATTGCCAAGATTTCAACAACAAACACTTTCCTCAGTACCAAGAGCACAAAGAGGAGGCAGAAATCTGAGAAAGACATAGGAGGCAGGGAGCAGATCATTAACTCTGGAAAGTTCATAGCCATTTCCCACACTCACACATTTGAAATTTGCTCGCTTTGGCATTCTCTCTGATAAGTAATTCCTGCTTAGGAAGATTGTGAATGGTCCTCAGTAGCACTGGAGAGCCAATAGTTTCTGTGCACACACTGAATATCTGAACACACAGGCACAGCTAATTCAGTGTTACCTTTGTTTAATCGCTGCTGGGAGTCCAAATGTTCCAGTGGTTTCCGAAGCATTACCAGTACCATTGCTTGTCCTTCTGCATCCAAATGGACAGGCTGCCACTTGGCATGCAGCCAGGAGAAGCCTCACAACAGGTATATTTACAAGCATGTTTAACCCTTTCCACCCAGCCTTTGAAAACGGGGCTTTGAAACTCCTAGTGGGTATATTTTTATTGCTTATTTGGTTGGTCACCAAGTACTTATATTATTCCATACCTATACCAGTAAGCCCCATAGAGACATCTGTTATCTCAGGAGACCACCAGATCTAAAATCAGAAGAGAACCACTGACTACATGAGCTGACAGCAAGGTCACACATGCTCATGGATGGGTATTCAATTTTAAGAGATAAAGGCGCTCTTCAGGTAGCTCAGTTTTCTGTTATGGGAATCTCTGTTTACAATTAGATACAGTAGGAAAATCCGTAACTCCGCTTTTCTCCTGGAAAAAAAGATTCCCCTAAGGCACTCTGAAATACACTGAGACAAAAAAGATGGGATTCTTGTAATGAATGTCTCAAGAGGTTTTTATATTACCTTCGTAGTATTATATCACTTTCATATTACTCATTCAGTTATGCGAGTTGTTGTACGCAGCACTTTACATGACATTAAACATGAAAGAGATGTTCTGTCTACACAGGCAGTTCCTGCAAGAGAACTAGTCTTAGAAGTCATTCCATGGTCTTCCCACTCAGCTCTTAGCCCTCCTCATCCTAACAAAAATGCTTGATTGGGTTGAATCCAGATGCAATGGCAGGTCCTCCTGAATAAGAAATATCCCAGTTTCTGGGCTGCAAAGATCTAACAGTGAAATGCTGGAAAAGAAATCCATATTCATTACTCCTTCAAGTTAATTCTTTGATTAATGTTGGATTTTGTACTGTGTATGTCGCTACTCTAAAACAGGCAAGCCCAGGGCTTGCTGCAGTTCACCACAAAGTGACCAGTCTCATGTCAAATGCTCACTTTCTGTCCGATCATAGCAGCACATGGCCCTTCTCACCTAGGAAAACCTGAATGAAATACCAGATGGAAATCCAAAGTTTTTCAGTAATGGTCCTGCTTCTTGTGCAGTTATTTACCTTGATGCACAGCAAGGGCTGGTTGAGATGTTTAATCTTACACCCCTCACTTCCTGCCTATTTTGCCGTCAGACACTTTCGATGTAAAGCAGCACATACTCTTCCCCCATTTGCTGGGCACAGCATGCATGGTGCTCATAATTTTACCTGAAGACATTCACAGCAACACTTCCTCAAAACACGTGGGTTATGTGCAACAATCACCATTAATGTAATAACGATGTCAGTTATTCACGTGTATATGGGTTTGAGCATCTGGAGGATGGAGCTGGGTCTAAAGTATAACACCTAGGGTTCACCTCTGTCAGCAGTGCGTTGTAGCTGTGGAGAGATGGTGGCCTTGCTCTACTCAAGCAGACAACCAGCAGTCCTTCTCAGAAAGTCCTAGCTACTTGTCCAATATGGACTGATTCAGTCAGAGAAGAGCTAATGGAGTTACATCACAGTAAAGAAGCACAACATGGCATATTCTCAAGCTAAAATCATTGTTAAGGAAGCAGGCAGTAAAGGCAATGCAATGTCATTTACACTCCGGCAAGCAAAGTACAAACCACAAAGGTCTCTACACAGCTTAGACATGCACCCAAGGGGAACATTGCCTTGTGTGTACTACCGTGTTGTCCACAGCCAGCTGTGAGCTAGCTCTGCTGTTGTGGTTAACAGAGCCTGGAGCCTGCAGCCATAGCCATGGCTTCCCAGCAGTGTCACCAGCCCAGCACCGCGCCCATCAGAGCTAGCCAGGACCCAGTCCTGAGTGGAAGCAGCACCATGTTCGTATCTGTTCAGAGCAAATCTGCAAAGATAGACCTACTCTTGTCCTCAGCCCTCAGCACTGCTTTCCCACTGCTCCCACATTTTCTTCTACACCAGGTTTTTGTGCACAGCTTTCTACTTGCTCCTCTTTCTGTGCTAGACACAGGATAATGTCTGCTTTTTCTCAGACTTCTCCTCATTCACAAAATGGAGGCCTGCATGGAGAACAGGAACACTGACATGACAGCTGCTTAGAGCAGTGTCCATGTTTTATTATTTGCATCTGATAGTCCGTGTACTATCAGAGGAGTTCTGTCACATTTTGACTGTCTATTCTGGTGACAGACCTAATATGCAAAAACCCCAGTAATGAACCAGGACCCTTGTGGCACCAGGCACTGTGCAACCAAGGAACAGAAGGATGCTCCATGCTCTAATCTTTGTTTCAATTTGATCTCACACATTTGCACGCATCATTTTCATGTGCTAGTGAGGTGAGAGTGCACTTCTAGGAAGTCATCAACCTGTCACCCAGCTGTCACAACACCTGGGACACCCTTCCTGGGGTGAGAGAATAAATGTGAGGAATAAAACAGAGGATGAAAAACCCTTTGGAGATTTTCCTAGTGTTTCTCTGGGGGTCTGGACTAGATGATCCACAGAGGTCCCTTCCAACCCCTACGACTCAGTGATTCTGTGATTCCTAGGAGTACTGCAGGAAGACACACAACATTTGGGTCTTCTCCATTTTCTTTCCAAGGTTTGGTTCCCTCACTGCATTATCAGCCTCTGGACATGGCAGCCACGTGATACATGCGGTACAAGGCACTTTACAGACTCTGGAACCAGTGGATATAAAACTGCATATAGATCATATGAGCTGAAACAATTAACACCAAAGCTGGAAAATAGCTGTTTTCAAAGCCTTGCAAAATGGTCATGTCAGACAGCATGAACTCCGCCCTAGGCACTGGACATTTCAAAGAAACTGCCTTCATGACAGCAGTCAGCCCCAAAAGTGCCCCAGAAACTTTCTTGTTTCATCCTTAAAAGCAGCAAGTGTTGGATTCCAGTCTAAACTGGAATGTAAACTGCACTGCAGTCTAGAAGCCATCTTATGGTTCTCAGCATTCTCATCCTCTGAGCCTGCCCATTTCCTTCAGAAAAAGTGTAACACAATGCCAGTGCTGCAAGGTTTGAGCTTGGCTCCACATTCAGCAAATGTCCCCAAAGTTCAGAGCTCTTCTTAGCCAGCTTATTTCCTCTGAAAACATCTTTAATGAAGTAGTTTTTCATATTTTAATATTTGAAGCAGAAATACTGTATCTGATGTTATCTATTATTTTTTATTTTAGTAAGAGATTTGGTTTTGCTTCCACAAGCACGTGTTTGAATTGTAATAAAATCCTTACTGAAGTAATGGCTAATTCTGAACAAGCAAGTAATTATTCCAGTAAATCCAAGGCAGGGTACAAACAGCTACATCCCTCTGACCTTTCTGTCCCCCTTTTCAGAAAGGAACATGTACTTTGAGCAGTAGAACAAAATTTCTTGTGTTGTGGTTCTGCAGGGTCATAACAGAGTGCTGCCTATACCCACGTAATTAGAAGAGAGATTAATGAATTGCTAAAGCGTATGTTTCCAGTGGATAAAGCAGACAGAAAGCATATTTCAGTGGGCTGAACAGTTTATTAAATGAGATTATAATAGACATTTTGCCCCTTGTCAAGCATCATTTCAAGACAAATCGAGACAAATTGATGTAATTCCTTACCTCAGGAAAGTCCATTAGTTAAAAAAGGGCTGTACTCTCTACTGAGGCAAACTAGCATCGTCCCTCATTTCTTTTGGCCTGACTATTTTCTCCTTTTTTCTTTTCTATCCCCCAACCTTTCACATCTTCCCTTTGATTTTCTAGCAAAAACAGAGATCTGTGTCTCAGCCGTGACTTAAGACATATGCTTTCTAGCACTCTTTGCTGCGTTTGAGATTTCCTTGTTTTGCCCAGCTTCACCGCAGTGTTTGCGTGGACATTCCCATGGAGGGCAGCTGCCTTCCCTGCGCAGGTTTCAGAAGCTGATTGAGGAATAATCAGTCTCTTAAGCAGCTTTCAGATGCTGCTGTCCCTAGGAAAGAAGAGTGGAGGGAGGCCACAACACCCATGCCAGTCTGCCAATACCTGGAGCAGGTCCCTTTGTGCATCTGTGAAGGAGCTCATCCCTTGCCAAGGTCTGGAGGTGGCCTGGCTGAGAAGGAGAAAGGACACTTTTCTAGGGAGGGTACCCAGTCCCCGGCCTAGAGAGGTTCCAGAGCCAGCATGGCTGCTCTTTAAGCCACCTGGAGCTTTCATAACCATTTCAGTAACACACTTAAACCAACACATTTTAGCAAAGATGGTTAGAATTTTTCTGTCTAAGCTATGATGCCTATACACCTGACTTTGATGGGGCAGGATGGGGTTTCCTCCTACCGTTTCAGCAGATAAGGATATCTTTTGAAAGCTTCCTAGTAACAAGCTGCAACAGTGATACTGTCAGAGCAGAGTCTTAAAAGAAGGAAAAAAAATCACCTCTCATTTTTCTTCTCTCTGGCGTGATTTTGAAGTATATTAAAAAAAAAAAAAAAGAAATTTGATTGTATCAGGAAAGCAGCCATCAGCATTTGCTGTTCTTACGGTGCTTTCAAGCCTCAAATTTGTGCAAGTAACATCTGGTTTCACAAGAACAAGACACCAAAAAAGTGCTATGATTTCAATGTCTTACTAGAATCTGTGTCTTGACTGTAGCTGTAGTACATATTCCAAAGTCTCATCATGCAGCTATTTTTTTCCTGCTTCATCACAAAGGCCTGTCAAAAAACAACTACTGTCTAAGCACCCAATTCCCCTTCTTCTCTAAATATTGCTTGTCTGCTCATAGAGATTTGTCTAAATGCACCTCTGTCATCTGTAATAAGGTAATAGGCCTAAAAATTACTTAGTGTCATCTTGCATCTTCCACTTAGGTACAGTAGATGTTTTAAACCTAAACTGATGCCTTTATTACACCTCTTTCTGCTCCTTGTAGCACTTTCAGATATCATCTCCCAATAACTGCAACAGAGAGAAAGAACATAAAACCCTTCTGATGATAGTGTTATTTTCTTGGGCTGAAAAATCCCCATGCAAAGTTCAGGTTCAATATCTCTGCCTAATTTGTCATTTGTGTTTGCTGTATTAATTAGACAACCCATAGAAATTCCACACGATACAGTCTGGTAGGAGCTGGTGTCTAGGCTGGATTGCCTGGAGCCCCGATAATGAAGCAGCGCTGCTGGCATGACATATTCATTAATAGCTGGTGTGCTGAAGCTCAGTGAAAAAAAACAATAAAACCATGGCCTGACAGGAAAGAAAAGCAGGACAAATTAGCAGTATCTGTGTTGCTGGTGCGACCCATTGCCCCGAGCAAGACAGGCAAGGTACCCTGTGCTTCTTTGGTGGGGCCAGCCAGGGTCCTCTCGCAGCTGCCCAGTGCTGGCATGTTTCTCCCGTGTTCTTCCTCCAGCACTTCTCTGCTCATATGCATTTGAATATGATATCCCTGGAGCCATTTGCCTCTCCTTGTCTAGAGCAACTTCCTAGCAAACTGTGCGGTTCCTAATTCCAACGCGCTTATCATCTGTCCCACCTTACACCACACTGCAAGGCTAGTTTTTGTGTAAATGGACTTACATCAGTTTTACGTACATCTAAAAGATCCAGAATGAAGACTGATTTTGCTGTCCAGTAAGCGTGAAACACCAAGTCAGCTTACTGAGCACATTTCTTGTGGATAAACTCAGTTTAAAAAACCCCAACCATCTGTTCATCATTCACTTACCTCAGCTGTGCTAGTCCTGCTTAAACTCGTTAGGACCACTTATACAAAGCCTTTCTTGTAACGCGAATTAAGGATGATTAGTTCATTATTTGTACACTGACAGAACGACGGCAAAAAGATACAAGCACCTGGAATTGCTCCAGGTTATCAGGAATGATTCTGCAGTTGGGTAGGGAGGGTTTGGCCTGGTATCCACAAAATTCAGTTTTACCCAAACTCTTTCATCAGTTTGTGCCTCTCTTTCTTTGGGTTATAAGCTGTTCAGGCCAGACACAATCTTATTATGCATACAGGGTGTATAGTGTAGGAGCTTACCTAGAGCCTCAAACTACATCAAACAGCTGTGGGGTTTTTGCTCTTGCCTCCCTCCCCAAGGCTTTTCATATAAACTCTGACAGCTCTGAGAAGAAGAAATGTTATCTCTCAGGAGAGGTTACCTTTGACTAAGGCATCTGCATCTTTTCAAACTCGTGGATATTTTTTTTTCAACTAATATCCTAAATGTTGTATGTTAGGTTGATGCAATTTTCAGTGAATGATGCAATTTTCAATGAGTGAGTTGGAAACACCTCAAAAATACAAGATTTATAATGGGAGGGAGATAAAGACCACAAAATGGTCGCAGAGCAGCCATTATGGAGTGGTGTGCCTCCAGCATTATTTTTCATGCAAAGCGAGTAGTATATTTTAAGTCAGCCACAACAACTACAAGAATCTGAGTCATTCCTTTGCACAGGAGGAATAAATTCTGTTAGGGATCAAGATGTGCTGAGGTTTCTTAATATAAAAGCGTATAGACTAGCACAAGTCCTTGTTACATGATGCTGTCCTGAACAGCACAGCAAAAGCAAGCTGAGAGCTAGTGTTTTCCATGGACTTGCCAGGAAATCTTTATCACTAGGTTGCACCCTACACGTTGGGCAGCTCACACTGGCTTGGTCAAGAGGCTGGCAGAAAAAAGGCATCTCCAGCTCCCCGAGTTGAATGTGTGTCAGTTATTTCTTTCTGCAGTCTTTACTTCAGTGTCTAAAGAAACTCCTCTTAGTACAGTTTCACAAAGAACGATTGTCCAAATGAAGATTTAAAAAAGAAAATGAGATTTGATTTTCTTTCAGAAGATCAAGTTTCTTTCAGAAAATCACATTGAAAGAAGCTAGAGTATATCCCGTGCCAGGGAAAGGCAGCCTTTGTTGTACCTAACCACACTGTTAGAGTCCCTAATTAAAGGAGAAAAAGAATTTCAGAGACACTATAATCTGTAGGTCCAGATTAAGATAACACTTCAATTATTCGGTCATAATACATGACAACTTTGAAACCAAAATAATCAAAAAGGGGTGTTTGCAAGCTCAGCAACTACCCCAAACACATTTCCTTCTGCTTGTATTGATGCAGCAAGCAGACTTAATGCAATCACAATTTTCCCTCCAAGGCCTAAAGCCACCTCAGTTACACAGGCGGATTCCCAGAAGCATACCCTCAAGAGGAGAGGGGACTCTGCAGAAGAATATTTCGCCCCCAGATTTGAAGAGATGACTGAAACCTGTTCAAAACTCTGTTGTCTCTCCTAATCTTCATACTGATCAAGGGTGAAACTAAGAGGGAAAGCGTCCACTTTCCGCTGCTTCTCTTCATTGCTCTTCAAATTTTTCTATTTCCTTCTTATTTTCAAACACCATTTTTGTACTTCTTCCGAGCAGTCTCGGCAAGCTCACCCAGCGTATTTTCAGGGCCATCAGAGCTGCCTCTTCATCCCCTCTGATCAACTTTCCCAGCACTCCTAGAGCAGCTTCACCTTTTGTGCCATGCCTCTTTTGGGAATAGCTTCTTTTCGGGTTGGCAGGACGTTCTATCACAGAAGCAATATCACCACCAAAACTATTAATCATGGCTCTGCCACAGGTAGCAGCACACATTAGGCTGTAACTAGAGACAGTCAGAAAAACAAGGTTATTTTATTAGGAAGTTCCAGCTAAAGGCTGGACATCACTCAGCTGGATAATTACAACAATTACTTCTGGCTTCCAAATTACACAGAGAAAACCAACATTATTTTCAAGAGGCTGTGTCCAGCAGCACTGTGGGAAGCACGTGATGATGGAATACGTACCTGGAACTGGTCTTTTGCTTTATGTGGTTCTGGCTGTACCAGAACATACATTGCCTAGTTCTCCCTTAAACCTTACAGTTTTACTGTTTCTCCTGCTTGGCATGTGCAGCCAAGAATTTCCTAGAATTTTCCACTCATTTTCTCCTTGGCTGTGACTCAGTAGGTGCTGGAGCTACGGATGCCGGAGGTTTCCACCACTGGAAACCCCAAGGAAAGTTTTGCCTTCAGCTTAATCCCATGCTTGGGCCCAAACAAGCCACAGAGCAGAGTCATTATGAAAGTGATGCCAGTGAGATCTGTTGTCATAAAATTGAGACCTCCACGTAGGAGCTTTGTAATTAAGGAAAACACAGACGCAACGAGTTATTACATTTGGTGCTGTGGGAGTTTTAGGAAAGCATGTTTTCTGTAACTCATGGAATAACACGACCTTTGACGTGACTTTTTTTTTTCTTTTATTGTTAGCAGATGTCATTGCAGTCAAGGGAAGCAGGATACCATATGGCCACTGTTTTAAGAGAGTCATTTAATTAAGTCCATGCCTTTGATACCATATACTCAGAGCCTTCAGGAACACCAGTCGATTACAAAGTAGTCTTCAAATACCTCAGACCCTTGCAGGTTCAGCCAGTAGTGGGGCTGAGAATGTATCCCAGATACACACACACCACAGAGGACACTGACACGGCTGCCACGCAGACTGCCACAGACAGCACGGTCTTTGCCAGCATCCCCACAAACACCAACGGTGCTCACGTATGGGCACCCATCACTCAGTCCCATCCCTCGTCTCCAGCCAGCCAGGACTGAAGCCCGCTAGTGAGAACAAACACCCCTTCGCTCTCCAGGTTCACAAGCACGTCCACATTCACAGATACCTCAGATGTCAGCACAGCCCCTGCTTCCAGCTAACGTCCATGCCTGAACCTGGCGCCCCTTACCCCATACGTAAGTCTCTTCCTACTCACCAGCTCACCCAGCTTGACGCTCATGAGCTAAACAGTCGCACACACTCACACGCTCATCTCACAGGCACCTCACAAACATCAGCCCAGGCTCTCAATCACCTAACATCCCTACCCAGACCCCAGGACCCTTACCCAGCTACCAACTCAGACCTCAAGTCTTTCTGGAGGCCGGTCTCCTCCAGCTAGTCCAGCTCAAAGTTTGCTGGCAAACACATGAGTGTACGCACACAGGATTAAATTCACCGTGGAAATATTAACACACTCAGGTTTTCCAGTTGCTGGCATTTAGGTCTCTCATGTACAAGCTGGTCTTTCCAGTTGCTGACAGCCAGACCCCCAGGCCCTGGGACCCACAGCTCCTTCTCCAGCTGCTGGCACTTAGACCTTGCAGCTCTCACACACAGCACAGCAAGACTACAAAGAAAGAATGGTTCAGGAAAGGATTTAATAAGAAAATAGGATAGATGTGGTGGTCAGGCACAGGACTTAGTCCAGCCAGCCCTTTTTATCTTTCATTTTCTCCATTGCCTCATGCTTGATCTTCACCCATCTGCCCTGATCTGTCCCTTGCCCTAAACTTTCTGTAATAAATATTACATAATCCCACAAACCCTTTCTGATATCCTATAATAAGCTTTGCATAGGCCCACAAGCCCCCTCAAATATCCAACAAGACTACAATAATCATGTTTTCCTCTTTATCTGTGACAAAGCTGAGGCTGATATCTTCAAGGCTGTGCCTGAGTAGTTCCTTTACTGGCCCATTGATCAGCGACCAAAGAGTTTCAGCCTTCACTGGATTGGCTTGGCTTGGGTTCCAACAGCCATCTGTCTCACCAACGGAGGGACCACAGTTTCTATGTATAAAGATTTTGGTTCAGGTAGTTGAAAGCTGTTATGTATGTGCCAATACTTCTAATGCTCAAATCCAAAAGAATTGAACACATGCAACAAGCCCGTTGAACACAGCAAGTGTCACAGCTGCAGCATAACAGGAAAAGTTATCTTTTTGTACCTCAGTTGCCCATCTCTAAATAATAGTCTAACAGTCCTTCCTTTCCCACAGATGATGAAGCATTTGGGACAGAAACCGCTCTCGTTATGTGTATTCACAGTATTTCTTGTCTGGCCCTGTTGGAGACCCAAGTAGTAATAAAGTATTTTTTTCTGTTATTCAAAATCACTTCTGTTTCATCAGATAAATAACTATTAGACAATAAAATCATCTTGCTAACAGAAAACTGAATTAGCAGTCCATAATCTCTATAATCAGGAATGAATAAACTAAGATGCAAACACCAGTGCATATCATTTCCAAAGTCCTGAGCAGTTCCACCAGAACAGTTCTTCAAAAAACAAAAAAAACCCCAACAAAACCCAAGGATACATGAACATTCTTCTGCTATGATTGCAATCGCAGTGGCAGTCAAAATTCATATAATGATATAATCTTCTCAAACTTAGGGAAATATCTGGGCTACTCTTGTTTGGGGAACTTTGAAGGACAGATGCCTCATCCTGGGCAGTTCAGTCTGGAGCCAGAGGCTCTTCTCAGTCCTTTAAACAAGGATTAAAAAGAAGAGAGACTTTTTTGGAAATGTAGGCAGTCTTGAATCCATAACCAAATTCCTGCCCTTTACAGCTCTATGTTGTTTTAAAAAAAATCTTCTATTTCCTGCTGTATTTTTACATAGTATTAAATTGCTGCAATTGCTATACTAAAAACATCTTCTGGAAGTGTTTGTTTTTGTTTGGGTTCTTGCAGTGCATCCAGAAATAAGAGCCTTGAGGAACACTAGATCCTCCAAAGATGCATATCTTAGCTGAAGTAATAGGTTCACTGTCAGTGTAAGAGTCCAGAGCTCCGCGCCAGCAACTCTTTATTTTTGATTGTGCTCAGCAGGAGTACAGAGCCTGGAGCTACGCTGTCCCTGGGACTCCTGCTGACACTTGATGACTTGACTGAAAATGCTATATTGCCCACATCTGCGTGAAGCAAGAGATTTCACCTGTTTAGAGGTTTGTACCACGGAAAGCAATAGAAGTCCACCTGAAGTCACTAAATTAAATGGTTAGTAAAAGCCAGCAGGAATTAAAGAGAGGAGGGGTTAATCAGTCAGACGAAGAGGCTGCTGATGTAACCTAGGGAATACACAACACCATTTGTGCAAGAAGCACATGAGAACTGGAGCTCAGCAGAACAGAACGGACATTTTAAAATTTGGCATAACTGGGAAAAAAAGTGCCACAAACAGGTATGCTGCTCTTCCCATGTTTTTTCATTAAGAGCAGGGAGACAAGGAAGAGAGGGATGTGACTGCTTCTGTCCATTCTACATTCTTCATTCTCTTCTGTCACCTCTGGTATGTCATCATCTTGTTTTTATGTGAAAGGCAGCAGAACTACACTCCAGTAGCATCACGTGTTGCTACACACAGTGCCTCATCCCGTCTTGAACAAAATGGTCTTTTGAGGTCCTTTGTCTGGACTAGGGATTTGAACATAATTTCAAAAAAAATTTCCTTCCTGCCAAAATTACCTCCTTGCTGTTGTTCACATTTTCAGGGTTGTGCTAAGGCTTTAGAAATCATACATCCTAAACCTAAAACCCACGTGACATTTAATAGCATCATAGGAATCATCTGGATCCCAGTGTTATATGAGACCAAAGAGATGGATTGAATAGTGGAACGAACCACCATTTTCAGGATTTCATTATCCTCATCACACAGGAGTTACAGAATCATTAATATTCCACATAAATTATATCTATTTCTTTCTCTGTAGGCTGTTCAAAGAAAAAAATAGTCTCAAGAAATTTTTCTTTTTTTTTTTTAATTCCTTACCCATATACATCACATTTAGATGTTTACTTGCTTTCACTCCAGTTCCAAGGTACAGGTTGGAAGAGGGTAGGTCCCTGGGCTCCCTGTAGCCTGCTTTTTGAAACAGTTTTTTCTTCCGCAAGTCCTCGGGAATGTTGCCCAATGTCTTTGACTTCTGAAACATAACCACCAGTTTATGTGAAAACTTGCCCTCAGTTTTCAGGGGCTGACCTCCGTTAAAATCCTGTGCCCTCAGCAGGAGGAGCCGTCAGTTCTCCCCGCAGTTCCCATCTCTCATTAGAACATTAAACAACATTAACAAATGTTAAACATTCAATATGTGAAACATATTAAACGTTCCCATTTTTAATAAGATGATATTTCGCAAATATTTTAGAACAAGAATATTCTGATAGCTGCTGCAAGACTGACAGTAGAAAATTTATATTCTGTACCATATAACTTCCATATAGAGGAAAAAAAATAGTTTTCTGCATTGAAATACAGGCTACAATTCAGCCTTCCTGGATTCAAGTTTCTACAACACAGGTGTCTACACATGAGGCAGGTGCTCCAGCTCCCATTAGAGCCCATGGGGAGCCAGTCAGGACGCTGCTTGGAGTCCACCAGCTCATCCCAAAACCACCACCCACACTCAGTGGCCTGAATCACCCCTGACTCTGCTCACTGTACTGACTGTCACAGGAGTTCAGACACCTTCCCCACACTGGTGTTAAATCACCCCCTAAATTTAAGGTGAGATATATCCTACTCCTTGCATCTCATCGCTGAGTAGTGAAAAGTCTCCACCTTTTGTTACATTTCTTAATGAAACTGCAGAATTCATTTCAAAGCAAATTCTGAAGGTTATAGAAGAAACAAAGGTTAAGTTACTTTTCAGGAAGGGTAACACTGTCTCTGGTGGCTTCTCAGAGGAGGAAAGGTAAATTGTTCAATGTAAAAACTGGACTTGAGAGAGATATAAGGGGTCTTGGTTGAAATGCATCTACAACCCACAACTGCACATCAGGTTCTCTTTCAGAGGATGCTGACGGACATTGGAAAGAAGTTTCTTTCCTCATATGGTCAGTGCGTGTACAAAGTTTCAAGCAGTTCTGTAGTTTCACAGGGAACAAACATAGACAACTACTGAGGTATTCAGACCTTCACTGCCTCTCATTGATGCCTGTCTTGGAAAGAATACATAAATTGTTCCAGCACTGAAGCAATTTCTCCTCTCAGAGGGCTTGTCCCAACAGAAGGAAGAAAGATGTTTGAAGATGCAGATACAGAACCACAGTTCGTTTTTTTTAATTCCCGAGGGCCTTTTTTCTGTGATACTACAAAGCTTGTCAAAGATGGCAAGAAAGTCCTGTAGGGCTCCTGTCTGCCGACAGTAGCTATTAAGCATAAACTGACTGTCACGTGGGAGTGGTTTTTTATTTTTTTCCAGCAGTGGTAGAGCACTGTGGAAGGAAAGAGAAAAATGTCATTAAAATGCAGTGTTATTTAAATATATCCTTTTCGAAACAAATGCTGATTACTTGATCGTAGGGAGAGGGCACACAGATGACTTTCAGGATCTGAACGTTTTGCTTCTTGCAGCAATGTGTTTTACCTACTTCAGGGAGTTTGGTACTAAGAATCGAGCTTCGTAGCCACAAGAGGGTGCAAAACGACCCAGCACAAAGAGCAGGGTTTGTGCATGTCAGGACAACCTTTCTGCTGCACAAATCATCAAGAGGAGAGTGAAAATTACACCCTTTTTCTTGGCAGTAAAGCTTCATCTGAAAGAACTTTTTCACAGATGAATTTTATTTGGACTGCATAATGACAGAAAATTCAAAGTAGAAATACTGCAAGCCTTGCTCAGAGGGAAAGGTAACTTTTCAAGGATGTGTGAAGATTCTTGTAGAGAGAACGTCAAAAAATTTACTTTTTTAGAAAGTTTGCTTTTTTCCTTTTTTTTTTTTTTTTTTTAAGAAAAGTCCTTAACAAAAGTAACAAAGCTATGCCCCACAGGTCTAGGCAATTTTACACATACTGTAACATTACACTATACTTGAACGGCTCTGTAAATATTTATTAGTCTGTGGTAACAGTATTTTCACATCTCCCCCAAATACTCCAAACCATCCAGATAGTTTCTTGCTGAATTTCAGAGATTGGCATGCAAGTTATCAAACATTTTGTTCTACTTCTTATTTCCTTATTCCTGATGACTATTTTCTCCTTTGAAAACATAATTGTGTTTAGCATCTGGTCAAAATTAATCTTTTTTACAAAGTTAGAAACCAAAATTACTTCATCTTCCTTTTGCACCATCAATTATTTGCTGTTATTCCTAACTCAGCAATGATGCCATGGTGTCATTGCCTTCCTCTTAGCGTAGGTGTGGGAGCTTCTCTCCTTGTCCTCTATGACCTTACAAGTCACTAGATCCACTTCACATCTTAGTCCTTCTGGTTTTATCCCTACACATTCCTGTTATGTCCTTACATAGATCTCTAATAATTTTCCTTTCCATAATTCAGAAGCAGATTATCATCCCTCCTGTTAAACGTTGCCCTGTGCTGACCACATCCGCAGGTGGAAACCCCCACAAGCTCTAATCTTTCTGTGGGTTATTCCTCATTTGCAAAATGGGAGTGAAAAGCATGTATTTTCCTCTGCTCTGAGTTTTTTTTGGCTAGAGCTTGAACTCTTTATGACATGGGTGGCCTAGTTATGTGACTGGGCAACAGCCAGCACAGCAGCCAATTTGGTCTGCAACATGCTGGTAGCAATACAATATTCACAAATTATAAACCATAACTTATTTGTTGTATTTGAGAAACAGTTTCGAAATGCCAATGCTAATACTACTCCTTTCCCATTACAATAAGTAGGAAAACATATCAAATGGAGACCTCTGACAGTATTTTTCCGTTAACAGTCCTCAGTCTTCAATGCAGGCTGCAAATACTCAACTTTTCTAAGCAACAAAATACTCTGAAGTTCAAACACTATGAATATTGATAACTTCAAACGTCAAGACGAGCTTGTTCAAGTCTAAAAGATTCCTTCCCATCTCCAAACTCTGTCTACACATCTTTACCTTTTTAAATAATAATCCATCAGGAAGACACCCTTCATAAGGATCAACCCCCTCTTTATAATTACTTGTTGCATTGGCCATTCATGGCTGCTAGAGAGAGATTCAGTCAGCTTCTGGTCAATACAAGCAATAAACTGGGAGTAGGTCTTTAAATATAGGGAGACCACGAATGTGCATCCCAGCATGGCACTAAAAAGGATTTTGCCCAGAAGTGTGACTACTCATTGCCTTTACTACAAAAGAGATGTCTCCAGCTTCAAGGGCTGGAAAGAGAATGAATTCCACCAGCGACTATCAGTGGGGACTGTGAATCAGTGGGAGAGTCAGACCTTGGTATCTCCAAACAAAATAAAACGTTGAATTAATTAATTTCTTTAATCAAAGAATTGAAAGGAATAGAAATTTTCTGCCAGGCGTGCTGTCAAACTGACAAAGTGACTCAGCAAGCAAAATAATTGGTCTGTAATGTGATTATATTTGGGGATTCAAGTTGGGGTTTAGACATGCTGTTAAAGACTAAACCGAAATAACAGATTTAACACAAAGTTGTCAGGCCTGCAGTTTTAAACAGTCCTGCTGTCTGTCATTCAACAAGCGGAAACTCAGTGCAAAAGATAATTGGCTGCTGTGTCACCACACTAGGGCTTCATTAGTAAATATCCTTAATAAGCTGATCCAGATGTGGAACATGTTCCCTGAGCAGGTGAGAGTGATCACGTTTAGGCGGCTCCCCAAGACCTGTCCTCTTGCATAATGTTCTTCCTTCAGAAGAGGGAGACACTCAATAACCACACACCCCACTCCCAGTAAACAGACCCTGTCCCTGGGACCCCCACCTCGTAGGAAAGGGAATCGCACGGGTCTCCAAGGACTCCCCAGGACCAGGCAATGCCAGTCTACTTAACCGAGAGGCATTCACATACGGAGATGCTAAGCGTGATACCAGGCGGGAGAAACATTTTTGCTGCCACCCTCGAATTAGCAGACGTACTGCAGGCAACCTGTTACAGCAAAACATACAATGAAAACTGCATAGCCAGAAATCTTCTGTGAGCCTAAAACACAGCAACCAGAAGCTGTACAAAAATGACTGTGCTGCTCAAGTAACGAAAATGAAACATCACAATTTTATTGCCCTAAATAATGCAGTCATGTGCGCAAAACACCACAGGACTGGTGGCAACAGAACTCAAGAATCACCTGACTACTAAAGCAAAGGAAACTATAAGAGCAGCAGAGAAAAGAGGATTTCTTTTAACAAAAGCATTTATTAAGAAAAGGTGTATCGCTATTAGCAAAATACTTCTTAATGGAATGGTCTTTCATGTGGGGGACCTTAAACTAGATTTTTCCAGTTAAAAAAAAAAATCTTTGCTGGGTGTTTAAGATTGCTGACAATTTTTTCCCCATAATAATCATACTGAATTTGGCCTCCTCTGGTGTAAAACTGATTCCTGGATTATTTCTTCACTTTCTCATGAAATGCCAGAGCACAGGATGTTCTGTACAAGTAAGTGACACTGGAAACTCTTACAGATGCTTTTTTGCCCCCACATTCATGGCTGGCTGTTATCTGACTTCTCGCCTCTTTGTATCATGAGTCATACTCTATTCCCAAGCAGCATCCATTCTCGCTCCTGCTAAAAAAACCCAAAAACTAACTTGATGCCACTTTTATTTTCTCTTGTTTCCTGTAAAAATGCAATTGTTTATAGCCTTTCTGGATATCTGCTAATCACTTTTTCTTTAGACTTACAAGTTGTAAGTAAGTGTAAGAAAGTGGCTTGTAATATGGACAGTCAAGACCAATGTTTGTGGATTGGACCCCTGGAATATGTGACAAAAATATCCCTTTCCTAATCCTATGCTCCTGTGACAAAACAACGGAACTGTCAAGCAAAGGAGGTGTGAAAATTACCCAGAAACCAGAGGCCACGGGCAACGAGGGACTCTGAGGGTGATTTAGTGCACTCTGCTCCAAAACAGAGTCACCCCACTGGTGCCACTCCCAAAAAACACTCTTCAGCCTGTTCTCAAAACCCCCAGGCCCCAGAGCTGTGGAGCCCAGAGCAGGGTGTGCTATTCCTGCTCAGGCACTGCCACCACTGGCTAGAGAAGACGTGTCACATACGTCCAGATATGCTAATACAACATATACTAAGCAAATGTGGATGAAGGAAAGGCTCTGGATGTCATCTACCTGGACTTTAGTAAGGCCTTTGACACTGTTGCCCACAGCAGCCTCCTGGAGAAACTAGCTGCCCATGGTTTGGATGGGTACACTCTCTGCTGAGTGGCTGAATGGCCGAGCGCAGGGAGTGGTGGTGAATGGAGTTAAATCTATCTGGCGACCAGTCACATGTGGTGTTCCCCAGGGCTCAGTTTTGGGTCTGGTCTTGTTTAACATCTTTATCAATGATCTGGATGAGGGGATTGAGTGCTTCCTCTGTAAGTTTGCAGATGACACCAAGCTGGGTGGAAGTGTCGATCTGCTTGAGGGTAGGAAGGCTCTGCAGAGGGATCTGGACAGGCTGGATCGATGGGCTGAGGCCATCTGTATGAGGTTCAACAAGGCCAAATGCCAGGTCCTGCACTTGGGTCACAACAACCCCATGCAGCGCTACAGGGTTGGGGAGGAGTGCCTGGAAAGCTGCCCATTGGAAAAGGGCCTTGGGGTGTTGGTCGACAGCCAGCTGAACATGAGCCAGCAGTGTGCCCAGGTGGACAAGAAGGCCAATGGCATCCTGGCTTGTATCAGGAATAGTGTGGCCAGAAGGAGCAGGGAGGTGACGGTGCCCCGGTACTCGGCACTGGTGAGGCCACACCTGGAGTACTGTGTTCAGTTTTGGGTCCCTCACTACAAGAAGGACATTGAGGTGCTGGAGCATGTCCAGAGAAGGGCAAAGAGGCTGGTGAGGGGTCTGGACAACAAGTCTTACAAGGAGCGGCTGAGGGAGCTGGGGCTGTTCAGTCTGGAGAAGAGGAGGCTGAGGGGGAAATTTATTGCTCTCTACAACTACCTGAAAGGAGGTTGTAGCGAGGCAGGTGTTGTTCTCTTCTGCTGGGTAGATGAGGGGAGAGCTGTGGCTGTTGTCTACCTAGACTTCAGCAAGGCTTTCGACACAGTCTCCCATAATATCCTCCTAGGGAAGCTCAGGAAGTGTGGGCTGGATGAGTGGTTGGTGAGGTGGATTGAGA
>Ga0065711_1037683_pt1 | contig 19579 bp, 16 predicted proteins | sample Hoacrofraction12_FD_59098 | JGI IMG/M metagenome (GOLD analysis project Ga0065711, IMG submission 59098) | Hoatzin crop microbial communities from Cojedes, Venezuela - Epithelial fraction 12 v2 (version 2) | ecosystem: Host-associated > Birds > Digestive system > Esophagus > Crop | place...
CCCCCCCCCCCCCATCCCCTCTCAAACCTGCCCATTTCCAGGTGGTTCACAGCAGCATCATGGGACAGCTGGTGTGAGTGACCAGGAGGTGTGACAGCAGAGGACAGGAGAGGGAGAAGATTTTGCCAGCAAGGGTCTGGTGTTGCTGCTCTCCATCATCAGGGCAAGGCTGGTGTTGTGGAGTTGGCCCTCTGAAAGTCAGAGAGCACTGGTGTGGGACACCTGGGCAGCCCCAGATCAGCGCATCTGTGCACACAGGTTTGTCTCATGTTCCCATCTTCAGGGCTCTGCCCCAGCCAGTGCGTGTGAGGTGGCGAGTGGCAAATCCATACGTCATTCCATTGCTCCGCTGTCAGCAGAGCACCTGGCTCCCTGCACACCCACCCCATACAGACGTGTTCAATTCCCCATGGGGTTTTCTCTGCTGTGTCTCACAAATGCAGCAATCCTGTGAGCACATCAGGGACCCCTGATGATCCTGGCTTGTCCCCATGGAGGCTTTACTGAGCACAGGATGGAGCACAAGGGAAGGCCAAGGCAAGCCACATCTCTGGTGTACACATCAGGGCTCTTACGAGGTTGTTCCTAATCTGTGGCTGTGCAGATCCAACCTGTGAGAGGTGCACCAAGCTATAACACTTGTTTTGTCAAGCAAAACTGCTGCAGAGAACAGCTAGAATGTCCCTCTGCCTGGTGGCTGGGTGAGTGGCGTTGGGAAGCCACCTCTTTGGCACACCAGCCTTCAACATTAAGAGGTTGGATGCATTGAAACCCTTCTCAGTGAGCATGTTACTTGTTGACCTGTCCCTGGCAGAAGAAATTGTTTTCTCCTGAATGAGGACCCTTGCATACCTGGTGCAGGTGGTGCAGGCAGAGCTGCTGGGTGTGCCACCAGGCACCATGGACCAGCCCATGAGGGGAAGTTGCGTGGAGTCCCACCTTAGGAGAGATGAAGGAAGAAGGCCCAATCGTGGTAGGATGAGGGTGGAGAGTGTGGCATATTGCCTCTCCTCCTGCCCCTTGGACTGCTCCCTGAGGCACGTGCGGAGCCTGGGGACGTCATGTGAGAGTCTTCAACGTTTCCTGGTTTTCTGTGCACTCCTTCCCTGCTCTGTAGGCTGTTTCAGCTTTCCTATGTTATTCTCCACAGCGAGATCCTGGGTTGCAAGCCCAGCAATGCTCGGGGGCCCGGCGGTGGACCCCAGGGCCACCACGCCAACCAGAGATGGTCCATTGTTGTGAGGCTGTGCCGTCTGCCTGGCACAACTCCGTTTATCCATCTATGGGGCCTGTCCCTTCCTTGCCTCATCCAGATACTGGAACCCAGCTTTTCTTCTGTCATTGAAATAACTTTGGCCCCTGCTTGCCCCCTCCCCTCGACTCTCCTCCAGCTCGGCATTACCATGGCCCTTTGTGGAGAGCCACACTTCTGTTTGTCTGGGCGAGCAGCTGAGGCACGAGAAATGTGCCGATGCTATTCAGGGGCTTAGTCTGGGAGGCATTGTGCCTCTGAAAGGGATGGTTAGAGCATTTGCATAAAAATGTGCTTGATACAGATAATATGAGTGCTTGTGGGGGGTGAGCGTGAGGGGCAGGGCTGGGAGGGGCCTCCGAGTTCTTCCTTGTCAGCCTCATTAATCAGCAAGAGAAGAGAAGGTTGCGGCGCAGCGAAGCTGGTGCTTGCCCACAGCCTCGTGGCTGCTCGCTCGGGGCCGTGCAAGTCGTTCCTTCACCTGGGACAAAGAGCGAGCTGATCTGAGTGGTGGGGGGTTGTCTTCAGAGAAGATGCTTTGGCCTTCCCTGTCCCCGCAAGCTCTGCTCTGATCCTGTCTCAGCATCTCCAAGCAGCTGCTGGGTTGGGAGACGGCCATTGCTAGGATGTGTCTGTCTTCTCCAGGGTGCCACGTCTGGCAAAGGACAGCTCTGGGACCTGGGAAGTGCCCCACAACCCCTCCTCCATGTCACACCACACCATCACATGCTGAGCTCACCCTGCCCCTTGTCTCACCACCTGGCACCTGAACCAGCTGGCTTTGCCCTCTTGCTTCTCAGTCTTTCACGAGGGACCTGCATATTTGATCTTCAATATCTCAGTCAACAGTGCTGGATTTAAGTGACAAATTGAATTTTGGCCATGTTCCATTCCAGTCATGGTCCTAAATTCCCTCTGGGGTTGGAGCTGACCCCACCAGGAACCCTGGTTGCAAGAGAGAGAGTGTGGGAACTAGACAGGAGGAAACACAGCTTGGCTTTGGCTCTGTGCTGCCGACTTTATTGCACTGGTGTGCTTGTGGGGCGGCAGTGTGGTGCCTGCCCTGGCCTTTACAGGGTGATGAGGTGTCCCGAGTCCAAGCACCTCAACTGTCCTTGAAGCTTGTGACTCGAAGCTTATGACTCAAATCAAAAGTAAATTTTAGGGGTGACAACATGTGCACACCTTCCTTTTGTGGTTGAAATCATTGAACTGCATTGAAATCCTTAGGCATTTTAACAGATCTTTTTTTTTCCATGTGTAAAATGTGACCTAATGGAAAAAAAACCTTGTACAGAAACTCTCTCCCTAAGGATAGTTTTTCATGAAGATTATGATGGGTCCTGAGTTAGTCTTAGAATGCAGCATTACTAAGTGTTGTGGTGGTGCCCAGAGGCTATGACGTTAATAAGCACCTAATTTTAGCAGTAATTTAGTTTCTGTTATAATCACTAGGTCGCTGTGCTAGGTGCTGCACGGATATATGTGAAAAGACAGCATTAGTCCCAAAGGGCATGTGCTTGGGACAGGACAGTCACAGCAATTCCTGCAGCAGGTCCATGTGCCGGTCGAACAACTTGGGTTGTATCTGAGGTGGTGGAGGTCTGGGCACGGCAACAGGACCCAAACCTTGGGTGGTCTCATCCATACGACCTTTAGGGAACAGCCCTGAGAGGAGCTGGCCCAGAAGTGCTTTGTGCAGCATTGATAGGTGAGGAACTAGGATCAAAGAGCAAAGCTGGTTGGTGCCCAGAGCTCACAGCCCACGCTGTGGCATCCCCTGGTGGTCCCTGTGACCTCCCTTGTGTGTCCCCCCACAAGCATTTGCTGGGCGGTATGAGCAGCAGTGAGTTTTCAGACATCCTCTGGGGAAAATGAAGGCTTCACAAATTGGGAAACAAAGGCACAGAACACGTAATTCACTCCAGGTCACCTGTAACAGACCTGGAATAGCATGCAGGGAACAATCCTGCAAGACAGCAATAATCCTTTTCTTCCCAGGGCTTGAAAAGCTTTCTTCCCAGGTCAATTAAAGAAGTCAAATCTCAGTTCCGGATTTAAATAGACTCTTTTTGCATACCATGAAAATTCAGAGGATATTAAGCATGATTTGTGTACCTGTCTGGTTCAGTCTGGGCTGGAACAGGATGGCTTCATGAGGATAAGTCTTTTTATGTGCTGGGCCTTTGCCTTGTTACCCCTGGGGAATGACTGAATCCCAGGTAAATCTTGCAAATGCTGCTGATCCTGGATGCTCATCGAGTAATCCAACCTCAAGTACACTTTGGTGGGGCTTTAGGATAGATCCTATCAGACAAGGCTGCTTCAGCCATAACAAAACGCATGCGAGTTCACACCAGTGCACAAATTGGAAGGTGTCACCTAGGAAAAATGTAGTTGTAAAATGGAGCAGAATGCAGAATGCAGTCATTTGGTAATGGTAGCTCATTTCACCAAGATTTACATGGTAAACATCTAATATGGATGCACGTGTATTATTTTGGTGCAAAAAAGTTATTTAGCTATGAAGGTTTAAATGAAATGAATCATGGCCAAATGAAACTTTTTACCTCATTGAAATGAGAAGGGAAAAAAGAAATGATTCATTTTGACATTTTTCCATAGAAATTATGATCTAAATTGACACATCCAACAACGAATTTCTATTTTGGCCCAATTATATTTCCAGTGGAAACTTACGAAGATGAACAGGTCTTGATCTGCAGATGGGAACTCACTGCTGACCACCTTCTGGCATGGCCTAAAACTGCTTTAAAAGTGGCTTCAGTTCAGGTGGCACTTAGTGAAACCCATCACTGCCTCCTTCACACCCTTTCCTCCGTTTCCTTGAAGGCCTCTGGAATTTGTTGGTTTTGTCCTCATTTTTTCTGGTTTTCCCCCACCCCTTTCACTTCATGGACATGCTTGAAGATTTTGTCTGAGGTGGACCAAATGATGGAGAGATTGCCCTCCCAGCTTCAAATGTCTTCAGCTACAACTCTGTAGCTGTAGCCCTGGCTCCCTTCTACAGAGCAGGATGATGGTGAAGGATGATGGGTCTCATTAGCCATTTTTCCCCTTGCTGGTTGGAGGAGATGTTCCCCTAGACTATAGCCATGTTACAGCAGTTTTTAGGTCCTCCAGTGTTTTATCTGGGTGGCCAGTAGAGAGAGGTAAAAGAGCTCATGGTCCCAGCTGCACCTGAGAAAAAGACTTTGAACGTTGGAGAGGAAAGGGAGACTGAACCAGGCAAGATATGGAGCTCCTGCTTTGTTCCCTTTGGAGACTTGTTGCTTCTCTCCATCCATTGCTTGTTCCGTTGCAATCCAAGATTGTTCACCTTCCCTCTCCAGGGCTCTTTGTCTGGGTTCCAGACTCAGCCTGTGTCCCTCACCTGTCCCCAGAGGTAAGTTGTCTTTGGCTGCTGAGGGATCAAGTGGCAGTGCAGTAGGAAATATGTGGCATGAAACATGGCTTGTAGATGCTCCAGGGCTCATTTGGGTGGGTCTGGTGCTGCACCGGCACTGAAATCACACCCTTCTCTGGTCCTGGCTCCTTCCAAAGGGTCTCTGGAACATTGCAGGCCTGGGACAACCGAGGCAACATCTGGAAGTGTATGAGATAGAACTTCTGCTCTTTACCCTGCTCTGAGCAAGAGCAGAAACACCTCTTAGCTCTGCCTTTGGGACTGGGTCAGCATGGGCTGCATTTTACACTGCTTTAGGAAGAGGACTTCATCATTAACTACAGGACTTACGACCATCTCCTCTGCAATAGCTCCCCTCCGCTCCTCTTTTTCATCTTCTTTCATGAAGACATTTCAGGATGGATACAGAGCAGAAAAAGGCACTGATCCCTCCCAAAAGAACAACTGAACATACATAGTCCTGATGACACCTGTGGACAGGAGGGCGGATTCAGGATTGAGCCATGGAAGAGCACAGCAACATGCGATCACGACGCTATTCGAAAGCCTCAGGAGATGTCCATGGAGTTGAGCGTGTACAAGGATGTGTCCACACACAGCATGGGGGGGGGGAAGGGGCAGCTCTCACAGATGGGACGTGGGGTTTGTTCTGGTCTGTGTTTGAAGCTTGCTAATGCAGCAACTATTGTCTTTGCTTGTGTGGAATGAACAAGCCCTGCCATATGGGTTTTGCAGTTGAAGAATGAAGGAAAGTGCCAGTGAAATGTGGCTCAGATCCCCTGACCTTGGCTCTCTGGCTTGCTAGATGTGTGGGTGAAAGACGAACGTCACTTGCCCTCTGGCAGTGCAGGTCCAGATTACAAAATCTTTTCCAACCCACTTTAAGCTGCAAGTTAAACCTTAATACTGAACTTCTAAGGGATGAAAAATGCTTTTTTTAGCAAATAAGCTATTTGCCATATCACTGTTTAATTGCTCAATCCCAACCCTGCCTGCTGCCGAGCCCTGCAGAGCCTGGCGATGTAGTTCCTCTGTGCAGCTTGTGCAGAGTCAAACCCTGCAGACCAGAGCTGAGGGAAGACACTGCTGTGGGCTTCCAGACCCCAAACATGGGACAATCATCCCACTGCCAAGGCTGCTCTTACAGTTGGAAATTACCCTTCCAGTCAAAAATCATGCAAATCCATATGGGAAAGTCTAAATCAACCTCAGTCCCAACAGGCTCCCAGATAGCATGCTGGCTCCTGGAGACCCACATTGATGGGTTGTACAAGCTTGCCTTCAGGAGCACATCTCAAGATCATTGTCTGGCCTATGTGGGTTCAGCAGATCCTGCCCAAGGCTGCCCATGGTCCTAAAGCTAGGTGTCTGGGCATTGACCCAAGGTTTGCCCTGTGCCTGAAACCTTTGGACCAAGAAATTAGACTCTGTGTGCCTATGCACCCCAAAGAAGATCAGTTTCCTTGTGAGCTTTGAACACACACGGTCCTGGACACTACATGCATTTTTGTTCTTCCATTTTAGCAGGAGCTAATTTTTTGCTAATGGGGAAGGAAATAAGCACCTGGGGAGTAACCTGTGTGGCTGTGTAGGACACCTGCAGACTTTCTGCATGGGACACCCTGGCCCATCAGAGACCAGACCACCTATCTTCTGCATCAGTAGTAGCCTGAGAGCTGCTGCTAATAACAGAAGAAAGGTTGTCCTGTCTATGCTTGACCATGTCTTACTGTGTGACGGTTGCACCGTTTTGATGAGACCCCAACTAAAGGAAAGCTTGTGTGGCAGAGGACTGCTGTACTTCAGCCTACCATGGCCCACCACGGCCCACCGCAGCACCGAGCAGGGCCTTCAGCCCAGACGCCACGGTGAAGTTCTGTGAGCACGTCATGCCAGAGCCTTGCTGCGGTGTTTGTAGGATCCTGGCTTGTCCTCCGCACTACAGCGTTGCTGCCCGGCGGAGTTGGGCAACGGCTGGCAGCAGCGTGGGGATTTCACAACCTTCACTTGCACAAGTCCATGCTGCTTCGGGGGAGTGTTTGTCTGTGAGCAGTGCTGGACAAATTGAAGTTGCATAACCCCATCCTGTGCTACTTTGGACTCTTTCATTAGATCGGTTGGGTTTTTTTTCTCTTTTTCTTATTAGTTTTTCCCTTTCCTTTTCTCTGTGTTGCTTCTACTTAAGCAATCCTGGCACAGCCTGGTGGCATTGGCTCCGTCATACCCCAACCTCCTGCCCAAGTGTGTGCCCCTCCAGGCCTGCCCCTTTACCCGGAATGTTTCTTTCCATGCCTGTTGGTCATCGCTTTTAGCTGGGGGTGTCTCTGTTTTGCCATGACTTTGGTGTGCAGGCCGGCTTCGGTCAACCCACCACTGACGGCCATGGCGTGGCTGGTGCTGTGCCGCGAAAGCTGGACCCGCAAAGGGGCCCAAAAACCGTCTGCGCTGTGGTCGCTGCAAACTGCAAGCCAACTTACGACGATTTCCTGGGAAATCCATGGTTGTAAACATAGCATTGCACTTGGAGATTTTTGTTTTGTTTTTTTCTTGTTTTCACTGCCTAACGTGGGTCACACTGGAAGGCTGGGCTGAAACTGGGAAAAACATTGTCTCGCCAAACCTATTCCATAAGCTAAGCCACAGCAAGGAAAACAGCAAATGCCTTTGTTGCTACAACGGCAGCTGATTTTTGTGCATTGGTAGCCAGCTGAGGGAGGAGGGGTTGAGGAAAAGGACAAATGAACAGGAAAAGAGATTTTTTTTAAAAAAAATTCAGTTTATCATGGAGTTCTAGGTTTTCTGTTGGTGCAGAGGACAACATATTTACCAGGCAGCTATTGTTCCCAGAGATTCCTGCAGGATAGGAGCACATCCATATTCATACATGAGGACAGTCACATACACCTTCTATGTCTGAAACGCTCCTCATCACAACATTTAAATACCCATTGCACTATCACTGTTAGATCTGGGCGAATAATCCACAATGAATAATGTATCCAATGAATCCGTCTCTGCTAATTGTGGAATATTCACGAGCAGATGGCAATTTGAGGCAGGTTTTTTCACATTTCTTTTTTTCTCCGCTCGGCGGACGGAGGTTTGCTGTAAGTAGGTGATATTTGAAATTCAAGCTGTGTTTCCAAGTTGCGATTGGCCGGTGGTGACATGATGGTGTCCCTCTTCCCACATTGGCCGAGCGTACAAAGTACTTTGGATACAAATACTCGCATGTGCAAATTTAAAATTCGGTTTCCATGGTTACTCATGCATGCAGCTTTGAACTTCACTTTCCTCCAACATTTGTGCTAGTAAAACTCATTCAGTCCCAGGTTCCTGGAAAGTGAATACAAAAGATGCATGAGGCTATATTTGCATGCTTTAGTGTAGATGATTCCTCTTCAAAAACTCGGCCTGGATATTCACTGGGCTTTTCTGCCACCTTTTCTGGTGCCTTCTTTCCTGGGTTTCAGCCTACAGGAATTTTCTTTCCCAGTATTATCAGCCTTTGTGACTCCAGTTTTAGCATCACAAGTACACATACAGCTGGGTGATAACCCTATCTGCAGGTAGATGCAAACATCTCGTAATCACTTCTGCAGTGGGCAAAGCAAAGTGTTTATTTTTCTTGCAATTCAAACCTCAATTGGTTTTGCAAAATCAGGTTTCTCTCCTGCTTGTTAATCCTGTGTCATTCAGAAATAACAAGGCATTAGGACATGTTCATCTTTGTTTTGCGGCAGTGATAGAGGGAGAGGAGAGAAAGGGAATTAGCAGGAGTTTTACAGTCAGGACAGTCGGAAAGGGCTGAGCTGATGGCAAAGCAAGTTGTTTTGGTTTTGAAAAGAGCAAACAAGACGTCAAAGTCAGAGTGAGAGTGCAAAGCCCTACTGTATGTGAGTCATGAGGGTGTGTATCTGTCCCTTTTGAGATCCTAACACATACCTTTAACTGCTGATAAAAGAGTACCTGGTCTGCATTATTTTCCCAAATGCATTTCCTTAATGTGAAAAGTATTGACTTTCCAAAAATTTCCCCTCTGCTCCCACTCTGGGACAGTTTAATAAAAGTTATTTTTGTTTCTCTGGCTATCACGTGTCTTGTGCAATATTTCTGTAGCCTCTGGACAAACATCTGAGAGAGAGCAAAGGTTAACCACGATTTATGTCTGGGTCTGTGACCGCGCTGTGGGAGCAGCATGGTGGGGAGCGTGCCTGGCTGGCTGCGGGTGCCCGTTGTGCACGGTGCTTCCAGCGCGCATCCCCGGACACAAAAAGCCGGAGAAAGCAGCACCCCTTTCACTGGCAACCAATACCCGGTGTTCCGTTAGCGTGTTCCGGCTGTATTTCAGATTCACAGCGAACTGAAGGCGTCGGCTGCAGGGTCTGCAACCAGCCGCAGAGTCGGAGGGCTGGCGGGGACAGGGAGAGCACAGCGTGCAGCGGGTCTGGGCTGTGGAAGGGACCAAAGTTCTCCCCTCCCGTGCTGCGGCGCTGGGAAGGCAGCGGATGTTCAGGCGAATATTCGCACCTGGGAATATTCACATCACGCTCCAGCGCTGGGAAAACACCCCACTGCCCATGCTCGGAGCCTGACCTTTTTAACTATTCAGAGAGCAAAACCAAATGGCTTTAAAGTGCTATCTGCTCTGAAATGGGTGACAAAGCATAACAATGACCCCTTCTTATTCGGCAGATGTGATCTCCAGTCACTTTGTGCCCAGCTGTGTGTATTCAGGCTCAGAGCTGTTGACTTTAGCAAGAAAATGACTTGCTGTTGTCCTGCAGAGCTTGCCAAGCTACCCCTCGGGCTGGATGATGTTCCCTCATCTGCTGCAGCATGGTAACTGCTCTCCCACCTGTCCCAAGGCAGGGAGGTGGGTGTTTGTTCTGAAGAACGTTGGGGTGCTTGGAGGGATGGATGAGGGCATCGCAAAGGTGAGGATCTGGTGGTCTGGTACCTGTGAGCGGAGCACATCTCTTGTGGGGCAGCGAGCGATGTCCTACCAATGTGGTGCACTCTGTCTTGGGAAGGGGTTGCTGCAACAGTGGAACCGGAGGGTTTTGGTAATAGTTGCTGACAAAAGCGTTGTCAGTTGCCTTGTGGGTTGAAAATCACTTTAAACTCCTGGTTGCACAACCTGGGTTTCTCAAGACTTTCCCCAAATTGCCTCTCCAGCACTAGGGACAAGTCTGAGAATTTCAGCACGAGACAAAATTCCCCCCGAGAGCCCAGAGAGGTTCAGAGGGAAGAGAGCACTCAGCTCTGGCGCTCGCACTGCTGCTGTGTTTGTCGCTGGCAGATGGTGGAGCGGCTCTGCCCCTTGGCCAGGAAGGCAGGAGACAAGTCCCTGCCCTGGGATGTACCAGGGGCAGAGCAGCAGGAGCGGGGAGTAGAGTCTGGAGCCAGTCGCCTGTGATCTCTCCTCCTTCCTTTCTCCTCTTACCCTTTGGTGGCATGTCCTGGAGCAGGGGGACAACGTGCTCTCCCCATTTCGCTCCCCCATCTTCTCCCGCAGCCCTCCTGCCAGAAGAACCAGCCTCTAGCGCTGGCTTTATCTGCAGAAGGCACTGGCAGCCCTTGCTCTTTCTTGGAGGGGGGCTGCGGGAGGAGGGGCTGCTGCGGGAGCAGATGGTCCCTGTGGGAGAGTTTGGGGATCTGCAGGTTGGGGAGGGGGGGGTCCCCTTTCACCGCTCGGCTGGGGGAGGGCTCGCTCGCCTCTCACATGGTCAGTTCCCAGCTGAGCGCCTCTATGGGATTACGCCGCTTTTCATCTAATTGAAATCGTATTTGGAGCAAGGAGACAGCATCCCCTTCCTCGGAGGATCTATTATGCACAAACCGCACACATAGGCGTGCTCCTCCGGAGGAGAGGGGGTGTCCGGGCGGCCACGGCCCTGCTCGAACTTCTGCTGAAAGCAGCCCCGGCTCCCTGCTGCAGCCCAGCCCAGCCCTCCTTCATCCGCTCGCTCCCCAAAAGGGCTGCTTAGCGGCTCCTTTCGCTCCCCTCGCATTGTCCTGCCCTGCTCGCTGACAGCACCATGAAGCCCACGGCTTGCCCCGCACCTCCAGCGAGGGTGTCCCACCTCGCTGAGATGGTGGGTTCCCAGCCCCCGTCCCCCCATCACGCCGCAGGATCAGGCACAATGCCTGGGGAGTGTGAGGAAAATCCCAGAATCACCCCGGGCTGCCTGCCTGGAGTTAGAGCAAGTCACCGGTGCCACCCTGCAGAAGACATTGCTCCAGCACATGCAGCCGGGCAGCCACACCGACAGCCATACCTCCCTCAGGAGAGGTAAACCCGTGGGGGCACGGGCAGTCTGTAAATCAGTGCAACTATCTAAGTGGAGGATGAGGAGGGTAAAAGAAAAAATCACACCCCACCCACGATGGGTTTATGGCTGAGATTACCTTGCACACACCCTCCTGGAAGAGCTGCCAGAGTTCATCTGCTGTTGGCTCATGCCTGCAGAGAAGTACGAGACCCGATTCTCTGAGGTCTGTGGGAGCAGGAGAACTTCCAAGTGGAAAAGTAAAGTCTTTTTAAAAAAAGAAAAAAGAAAGATCGGGATGATTGCCCTTTGGAAAAGCTGCGTGAGCATAAGGCAAAGAGCAAAGCTCTTTGGCAGGGAAGGAGAGCTGTATCTGTGAGACCCTTCACAGCGGTTGTGGCTGGGGGACCAGAGGCCAGGGTGGGATCTTCCTGACCGTGATAGCCTCCTTCAGAGGCTACGAGAGGTGGGAGTGGAGCAGGGGACGGTCCCTTGGCTGCACAGTGGCTGTTTCAGGAGTCCCTGCTGGCTGAGTTCTTTTGCAAGCACAGTCCCTCTGAGAACAGCTCATGCAGGGTGCCAGAGGCTCTGCTGGCTGCCCAGGAATGCTGTCCCGTCTGCTCAGGGCTTGTCCTGTCAGCTGCGGATTTGCAAGCTGGGCTGGCCTGCTGGGCCAGCTCTGGCAGCTCCGTCTCAGTCTGTAGGTGTGGGAGCTACTTGGGCATGCGGTGGCTTTGTGAGCAGCAGCTGTCGGGGGCAGGGAGGTCCAGAGGTCACAGACACGGTCCCTGTGGTGGCCCAGGTGGGGACAACGCTGGCCAGGCCAGCAGAGATGCCTTGGCACTGCTACAAAAGCACTGTGCCAGGTCAGGTTCAAAGGGGTTCTTTGCTTAAATATCCCCTTTGCTAGCTTGGGGACACCAGCCCTGGCCACCCACTCGCTTCCTCTGGGCTTGGGAATCCTGTGTCTCCACTGGCAAGGAGAAAGGAAGATCAAAGCCCCCCTGACATTTGTGCCAGCCCCGCAGGCACGGGGGATGGAGGGTGCCTGCTCTGCAGCTCTCAGCTGCTCTCTGCTCCTCTGTGTGGAGCATCCTGAGTTGTGCCACTGACGGCTGTTGCTCTTCTGCCCTTAAAAAGCTGGAGAGGGAGAGATGCATTGTCCCTCCATGAGCCTCATTCTCCTGGTGCATCCTGTGAGACAGCTCCTTCCTCGCGGCCGCTTCCTGCCTCTCCTCCGGTGAACACCCTTCCTCTGCTAATGTGCCCACCCATGCTCTTCTAGCATTTTGTTACAGGAGAGCTGACAAAATTGCTTGGCTTCATTCCTTCTCATGCTGGCCTGGGGTATCTGGGACAGGCTGTGGGCTCCCCTGTGTGCAGTCCCCAGCGTGTCCCCCTTTCACCTCCCAGCCCTGAACAGCCTGGCTTCTTGTGGGATCTGGGGCTCCTCGTGGGGTCCAGGCCAAGAGGGAGGATTGAAGGGCACAGGGACTGGCACTGTCTGAGCAGTGTGTCTGTGTGCTCCTGAGGGATGAGCTGTGAGTGACTGAGATATGGTGCTGCTGGAGCTGATTTTCAGTTGGGTCCATGGGAGTTTCTTCAGATTCCTCTGTGGTAAACTGGAAATCTTGATGGTCTCTCCCAACCTGTTCTTGTCTCTCTTCTTTCTTTGCAGCTTCACCTTTTGTTGGTCATTTTTGGAAGTGCTTCCTCATGTGGCTGGGTGGTTATCTGAAGCTACACAGCTGCACTGTGACAAATGGCTTGATGCTCCTTGGTCCACCTGGGTCTTCTGCTTTTGGCCTTGCATGTAGAACCCCTTAGGAGCTTGGTTAGGAGAGGCTGGAGTGATCCCTAACATGGATATCAGGCAGGAGAGAAGATGTCACATGGAAAGACACCCCAGGTAATCAGTAGACTGTGTATGAGCTTGCAGAGCCTTTCCTGATCATAGGACTTGTGTCAAATCTCATCTGTTTTAGACAGGCAAGATCTTCTCTGTCCATGCATGAATCCAACTAAACATGAAGGAGATCCAGTTTAAAAACTGCAGGGCCATAACACAATATAATAAAGTGAATGTGGGACTTCTCCAGGAATCTACTGAACTGGTGAAAGAAGTGATTTCAAGGAGGTACCATGGCAGGTAAGATGGTTGTGTGCTATGCTCTCTTGACACCCCCCCCCATCATTCTGCAGAGAGAAAGAATGGCTGAATTCAGCTTTAAATGCTGATGCTGAAGCTTTCCAAGGAGCTGGTAAGAGGGAAGGGTGTTGTGGCTGTTTGTGTGCAAATGCAATGAGAAACCCAAGCCAGCTGTGCTTTTAGTGATTTTGTAACGTGGTGTCAGCAATTTGGAGTTCAGCTCAGACTGTGGAGATTTGTAACAGAAACTTAGAATTGACCTGAATGGGGATGTCTGGATGTGAAAGCAGCAGGAAGGGTTAAAAGAATGGCATGTGCTGATCTGCTGGATCAGCAGGTCATCAAGAGCAGAGCAATAGGCATGCAACTTCTCAAGACATCTGGAGCAGTAAAACAAAGAGCAGCCTAAAACAAAGGAGAGATTACACCCAGAAAGGAGACCAACCAGAGTGAGTATATCAGCATCGTTCCCAGTGACTCACTGAGGCAGGACAGGATGAAGACGCAGAAGATCACGATCATTGTCTGTTCCTGAAGGGTACAAGAGGCATGCACAAGATACAGTTTGTAGCTACTCACCTAAGGAGAATCCAGGAGCCATGATGAGGCATTGAGAGCTGCCGTCCCGTATGTCCCACAAGCGGTCCTGACCGCGCTCCTTGCGCACACACATCTTGGTGTTTGTATGGGAGCACAGCAGAACAAGCAAGTGAAACCTGGGAGAGACTGAGTGTGAGCTGAATCACCTTCATCAAAAATGAAAACTCCTTCCTCTCCCAGATGATCTTGCATTGAACCTTGTACTGCAACTGGAATTTTTGCATTCCCCAGTGACCTCCACAGCCATTTCTGATTGTGGTTGTTTGCATTTTTCTTCCTATAGATGAAAACACTAGCAGGTGACAGCTCCTGCCATGTGGATGCTGCTGGAGTCTGACTTCTGGTAGACAGACAAGGTTTGGATACCTACCTCAGATGCAAGTAGGACGCACCAGGGATTAGCAAAGACACAGCTAAAGCCAAATGGCTTTGCAAACTGCTTATAGCTATGCACCTGGGCACACGGCACTCTGGCCTTTAACCAAGCCTTCCAGTGTCAGTCTGTCTGTCTAGTGCTGGACTGTAACTGTGCAGCCACAAATCACAGCTGCGTCTTCTAGCAGCTCAAGGGAGCATAAGGTACAAAGGATTTTTGCAGTGGAGGTGTTTTCCCACGAGCGCTCAGGTTAAAGGCATTAACCGAGACCCTGTGGGCATACAGATTAAATGGCTTGTGGCCAGTTTCAGCTGACCATGGCTTCCTGTAATAAAAATGTGTGTGTGTGTGTAAGCCAGAACCTAGCTATGTGCAGAGACTCTCCTCTGCTAGCACGTGGCTGGTGTTAGGCACTAGTCTGCGCGCAGCTGTGTGCTATGGGGATGCTGCACCAAGCCAATCCACCTGCAGCATCACTCCGCTCTCGCTGCCGGGGTGCTGCAGGCTGGGGGCTGGCAGGGAACCTCTCTGCTTCACCCCTTTGATTTCTGCTCACCGCCAAGCTCTCAGGCACCTCCGTGCCCTCTTCAGTCCGAGGGGCAGCCCTCATCCACGTGGGACCTCTCTGCACCTTTTGCTGCCTTGACATCAGCAAATGTTCCAGTCATTACATGGGTGTTGCAGTTTGGGCTGTTTAACCCAGATCTGCTTGGCGTCCCTGGGCAGGCTCTGATGTTACTGACTAGACAAAATGTGATTTACTTACACATTAGTGGCCTCCACATCATAAAAAGGAGTTTCAGTTTCCTGCTGGGTCCTAAACGCAGCTCAATAACAGTCTTCACAGTGCACAAACATGGGCTCTGTTTTTCTAAGTGCACCTGCCCCAACTTGCAGTGACGCACCAGGCACGGAAAAATATTTGGTACTGGCTGTGCCCCCACAGTCCTCTCCTTGTGACCAAAATCTTCCCTTTATTATGCGTTTATTTAATCTTTTGACTTATGTGCAATGCTTGAAGTAGGGGAAAGGGCGAGGCCAGCAGGAGATGTAGCAGTAGCAGCAGGACTGCTGATGCACTGAGCCACGCTGTCCCTTTCTGCCAGTGGCGGGGAGATGAGTCTGGATAAGTTTTTGGATTTGTTTGAAATCTAGCTTTTTTTCCAAAGTGTGGTATGGACGATTGCTTCATTGTCCTTCTGTAACCTCAAACACGAGAGGGTCTCTGCGTTCACCTCCTGCAGCCCAGCCAGCTGCTCGCAGGGCTGTCTCTGCGCTGATGGTGCTGCTGGCATTTTCTTTGTGCCGTGCGTACTCCATTGGCAGTTGCAAACTGTTGCAAAGCAACGTCCTCTGCTGTGGTTCCTGCAGCTGTTTCCAAGTGCAGGGCTTGATCTTGTCTTGTTTGTCTTACACTGAGCAGCTCAAAGTGCCCTGCTCTGAGCCGCCTGATTTGAGTCCTGCCTCCCTGTCGTACAGTCCATGCTCTAGCTGGCAGGCTGAGCAGTTTCACCTGTGCTGGTCACTTGCTGGACATGTTCCCCTCTGCCTGTTAACGACTTGCAGAGATACAGGAAAATAACGTGCCGCTGTCTGGCTTGGTCTTCCCCTTTCCTTCTCCCTGAGCAGTTCTGAGATTCACCTGCCTAGGAGAGCTGAGCACTCCCTTTGCTGAGCTTAGCAGGTGTTCCCAACACAGCAAAAGGAAGGGACCATATCAAACCCATCTCTTCAGCCAAAGCGGTGCGGGACACTATGATCAGCGGGGACAGTCTAGCCCAGTGAGGATGATGAAAAATGTGGTTATTTTATGTCTGTGGCCTTGGGCTGTCAGTGATAAGAAAACACTAGATCTTCATCCAGAAGTGATCCACAGAGTCACTGGTGCCCCCAGTCAGCAGCAGATCACCAGAGCCAGCTCTGTCAGGTGACAGCGGCAGGTAAGGCATGGCCCACTGGCCCACTGCCTCTCCTTGCAAGACTGGAGGACTTTGTGAGCACCAACCAGCTGGGAAAGGTCTGGGACCACTTGGTGCTGGCCGCTGTGTTGGGGCCTGAAGAGCTTGTCGTCCAGGTCTGCATCCCCCAAACTGGGGCTTGCTGGATGCTGGCCAGCATCTCTGGTCTCCTTGGGTGTCAGCGTTGTAAGATTGTCTCCTCAGCCTCAAAGGAGTTGCAAACCATTTTGTTTTCACCCGTTGTTATTACTCTCTTTTTAAAAACATATGGTTGATTAGTTTCATTTTTACGTGGAATGCAGTGCTCAGATGTCTCTACAGTTTCGTACCCTCTGCTGCCAGAGCTAACTGAAAAATACTGAAACCAGGAGGTGCACAGGAGCAAACTCCTCTGGGCTCTGCTCGTCTTCGTCGCTGTCAGCCATGATTCCAGCTGTGGTCTGGCTCTCTTGCCGGGAGATGCTGTCAGCTGCCTTTTGGGCTCTTGCTGTGGTGTATTTTAGTTAGAGTGGAGGAGGTGAGAGATGTGGGTCAGTGTCAGAGCTGTATGAAGCTAATGCCTTTGAAAGGCTCCTGTACCTCCTTTCCGCTGGGTTAATACCTGTGATATTGTTTAAAATCTCACTGTGGAGTTCCAGCATGGAGGTGGGGAATGAAACCTTCTCTGCAAGCGCTGACAGGCTGCAGCTGAAGACCCCAACACCCACTGGGCTCCCTTTCTGCTTTGTTTCGAATGAAGTTAGACAAGGGCACCTAGTGAGCTGCTCCGCCTGCCTGGCACAGGCGCTGCCTCCGGGGACAGCTCTGCTGCTGGAATATCTGGGTTGCAAAACGCAGTCAGCGGAGAGGTGGAGGGGTCCCAGCAGTCAGGAGAGCGAGTTACCCCGCAAGTGATATCGAAACCAGGAAAACAGTCACGGTATTTCAGACTACGGGCTAACCTTGCCAGGGGAATTTCTGAAGCATTTCTGCACTGGGAGGAGGGGAGTTAACTGGGTTTCTGGGATATCTTGGAAATGTTGCTCCCAGTGTGTTTCATTGGCCTGTTCTTCCTAAGAGACAAGTCACCCCTGACCCGTGAAAGAAGTGTGGAAACGACTGGAGGCTGCTGGTGGCTTAGACAGATGGAAAACGCAGTGGGAAGGGGTCAGTAGGGGGGATCCGGAGACCGGGGCAGCGGGAATGCCATCAACGTGTCCCTTCAGTGAGGGGTCTCCTGCCTCCAGCGGGACCACCGATGCTTCCCTCTGCCCCACCAGCACCGGGCAATGCCCCGATGAGACGCGGGAGGAAAAGCAGCAGCGTGAATGTCCCCTGCCCCCACCGCTTCCTGTTTGCTTGCTTCGGCTTTCTAAACTGTACCTGTCCCCGCTGCCACCACCTCGTCTGAGAGCTCCTTCTGGTCTGCAGCATCTAGACATCTAAGAGAGGGGAGCAGCAAGCGGCACCGCGGAGCTGCAGCTGTTTGCACAGCCAGGACTTCCAGAAAACAAACCCAAGGCAGGGGAAAGACGCACAAACGGTATTTGCACGAGCCAAAAAGGGGAGATAAGGAAGAAAACACCCCTTGCAGAAAAGCCCGTGACTCACTAAAGCCTCTGGCCTCTGCAGACCAGAGCTAGATGAATTCATCGGTATGCGTTTAGCTTTTCCCATTTTGGTTCTCTTTGGCAGTGACTTGACTTTTCAGGAGTGCTTGCCAAATGATTTAGACGAGCAATTATCAGCTGATTTTCACTACATCTCACTTCCCATCCCGTGAGTTTACGAGTATCTGAAACCATTTCCTGCTTGAATTAGGACAAATTGTTGAAAATTTCATGGAAAAGGCCATTTAAAAAATATTTAGTTAGAGTTCATCTAAACATTTCATTTGAATAATTTATAAATACATTATCCTCTTCCAACCTCTTGAAAAAAACTTTTAAAGTCCCAGAAATGTCTAAAAGAAAAGTGATTTTTTTAAGCTATAGAACAGTTTAGTTTTTTAGGATAATGGATCGTACTTTAAAAAATAGCCCTCCCTCTTATTTTGAACGAGGCTTGGGTTGTTTCCCTCCAGCAGTTGCGATTTGTGTTCACACCCATTTGCAGCAACACATTTCGGCTGGGAACTTCTGGCCAGGTTCGTTGCAGACGGACTCCTGGGGCTGCCTGGGACCGCTCCTGGATTATTGTCGTTTGTGATGGGCTGGATTGCTAAACTGCAGAGCGTCACTGCTGGTCTGGGGCAGAGCGAAAGTTTACTGGGGGGACGCTGGTGTGCTGCGAGCAGAAGACGTTCGTTGTGTGTAGACACTCTTGCTTGCAGGGGGATCCAGATATGCAGGCAGGGCTGCTCTGTGCACAGCTGTTAACACGTGGGCCATGGCCTGGACGGAGGGTGCCTGCAGCCACTTGCAGCTGAGTGAGACATTCCCCAGGAGACAGCACCCTCCTGGCTGCACGGAGGGAAGGACCCTCTCCTGGGACGAGATGTTTCCCTTCCCCGCGACCTCCCAGCCAGCCCAGCTTCCTGTGCGTGCTGGGAACGGCTCAGCCATTCGTCTCCTTCTTTATAAGTGATCTCAGCAGTTCTGGTTTTGTCAAAGGGAATAAATGGAGGACTGAATGGTGCCCGAGCACAGCTCACGTGTGAATGAGAGCAGATGGTGGCGGCTGGGAGCTGCCTCTGTGCTCTGACTGAGGGAGAGAATTTAACTCTTCGCTCTGCACCATGGCAGGAGTGAAAATCGTGCTGGGTTTCTGCAGGCAGCTCCCAATGTCTCCTGTGGCCATGCAGGACTATGACTATTCCAGTCTCCAGTCTTGGCTTGGCTTATGGTGGGCTGGCTCCTACTGAAAAATACAGCCATGGTCCCAGAGGGAAGACAGGCAGTTTCCCCCCTGGGTCCGAGAATAAGCCTTGGTGTTGGCTGCTGGATCTCAGAGCCCCATCGTTTCTGCCTTGTCTTGTGTATTGCAGCTTTTCCTTCTATTTGATCATTTATTGGTTGTATCTGATCATCCTGGGCAGCGAGCAGGACACTGTTGCCTGTTCCCTGCTGGAGATCCAAACCTTTCCATGGTGAAACATAATCATAGAATCATTATGGTTGGAATGCCCATATTGCCCCTGTTGCAGCTTTCTTGTCTCCTTGGGCTGAGCTCGCCATGGCAATGTGAGTTTTGCCACTGCTTGTCCACCACAACAGTCTCTCCAACTGGAGGATTCTCATGTTCAGTCCTCACAAATGTTTTTACTAAATAGCAGAAACTGGAGAAAATGGGACCAATGTGTAGAAATCAGGAGGGCAAATGAAGGCAACTGTGGCAATGCAGGCAAAGACAGAGCATGGCCACCCTGCATCCTGGCAGCAAAAGCTGAGTGCAGGTCACACAGGGTGTGAGGTTCATTTGGCAAACTGAGGCTATCTTTGAGTTTCTGTGAGCCTACCCACGCTGATCTTTATTGACAGCGAGCCCAGGACACAGCCCATCTCTTCCTAGCCAGGTACCTCTTTTTGGTCTGGCCAACAGTGCAGAAACCCCATACTCTCTTGTGA
>Ga0065711_1037684_pt1 | contig 19578 bp, 11 predicted proteins | sample Hoacrofraction12_FD_59098 | JGI IMG/M metagenome (GOLD analysis project Ga0065711, IMG submission 59098) | Hoatzin crop microbial communities from Cojedes, Venezuela - Epithelial fraction 12 v2 (version 2) | ecosystem: Host-associated > Birds > Digestive system > Esophagus > Crop | place...
CAGCGAGGGGGGCTGGGGGGCCGTGCCGCGCCGGGAGGCACCGCTCGCGTCGGGGGTTTGGGGGGCTCTTGGTTTTTTTCGTGTTTTTTTTGTCTTTGGGTTGTTTTTTTTTTTGTTTAACTTTGGCGACAGAAGCGCTGGCGATCGTTCTTGCTTCCCAAAACGCCAGAGCGTAACCGAGTCACAGCGACCAACGCGTGGGTTTTATTTATTTATTTATTTATTTATTCATTCATTCCCTGCCGTGAGATGTTTCGGGTTCCCTGGGGGCCGGGGAAGGGTCTGGCGCATCACCGGTTGCTGACATTCTGCGTCTCCGTGCGTCTGTGCCTGTGTGTGCCCGCAGAGCATCCCTCTCTCCTGGAAGAATGGTGAAACTGGGGAACAATTTCAGCGAGAAGAGCACAAAGCAGCCCCTTCTGGAGGATGGGTTCGACACCATCCCCCTGATCACACCCCTGGATGTCAATCAGCTCCAGTTCCCACCTCCTGACAAGGTACAGTGGGCTTCGGTTTCCACCCTGGAGAGTCACACCCGAGTCTCAGGCAAACAACAAAAGAACAGGTTACGTGTAGGAGCAGCTCGGAAATGTCAGGGAGTACGGAGCGGCTTAGGGCGTGCTGGTTCCCTGTGGGGGAAGAAGCCTGACAGTTAAGCTAATGAAAATCCAGTAGTAGTGATTAGCATTAAAAAGCGGTGGGAAATGTTAGCGATGAGTATACGTAGATTTCAGTGCTGCTGTGTGAAAAGTGTAAACCTACAAATGCAACTTGCTGGGTGCTGTATTGTCATAGCCCCTCCTATTGTGTGTCTATCTGGTTTTTGTACCTGGAAGGTACTGTGTGTTCTCTGCGAAGGATGTGAATTTTCTCTGTCCAGAACAAGCCACACTAATGGGGGATAAAGCACTGCTTTGTGTCTCCGCAAGATGTACGTGGGGGCAGACTGGCCAAGGAGAGAAAGAACTTCCATGTTCCTTCTGCGCTTCAGTAGGGAATTAGTGCTAGCCCCAGACAAGCTGAAATGATGAGAACAGGACACTGAGTTTTCTCCTGGGCAATTTATTTCGTTCAAAACCCTCCAGATAAGTGATTCAGATGCTCCGTAGCTGGAAGGGAGAAGTCCAATGTGCTGCTCACAGGTTGGAAGGGAAGTGTGCATCCTGGATTCCTCATTGCGTAGCTTGATTACTAAGGATGTAATTTTAAGGATTTAGGAAGGTATGTAATAGCCTGTAAATATGTTTATTCTCCTCACTATAAAGAATCAGTTCAGCATTACTACAGGTAAGGCATACAGTAGTAGGATACTTTTTCAGATATTTCAGTATTCTGTTTTTTAGTATCCTGTTTTACTAGGATACTTGCACATTTGTCGCATATGCATCTGGCAGAAAAGCTTTGCGGTCTTTGAAAAATACAAAACTTAACTGGGAAAAGGTCACTAATAACTTCGTGCTGATTTTTATTTTTGATACTGTGTTTTCCACAAGCTTAGTTCTACATAAACTGATTCCTGTATGTTCCTCATAGCTCAAAAAAATTCACATAATCTTATATTGGGGTAAAGAATTTTAGCTTGAGAAATTTGCCTCGGTAGAGTGTTGCTTGCAAGCAATACAAATAAATTTTTGACCTCCATTTTAATTGCTATCGACATCATCACTTGTTGTGTGTGGTGACCAGTTGGCAGGCATAAATGCAATAAGCCATAACAGCTGTTAGAGAGCCTGAGGGTCCATTTTCTGCCCTCGGTTACACGGGTGTAAATCTTATAACTGAGGACAAAATTGCACCCTAAGGCTTTAAAACAAGTGAAGTCTTACAGTGTCTGATACGCCTGCCAGCTGGTGACTGGATGTAACCGATCACCAAGGACCAACATCCGAAGGAATTCGTTGTGTTACCGCACTGCTGAGGGGAAGTCTGAGCCAGGGACCTGCATGGTAATTGGTTTAACCTGAGCAGAGCCTCTGTGGTGAACCCCGGAGGTTCTGTGCCAGCCCGACTGCCGTTCCTAGGATGTGGCGGAACTCCTCCCACCTTCACAACTTTTGCCTCAAACGAAAGCAAATGCACCACTAGGCTAGAAGGTTAAATAAAGGAATATTTGACTGGCTCTTCCACTCTTTCCACTGCCTATTTGTATATTACATTTCCTTTCTTTTTGCAAATATAAAGGGGAAAAATAAAACCATGTATTTGTTGGTCCTACTGGTTTCCTTCTGTAACTGTCTGGTTAGTCATGTCAGTGTGTCTTCACTGGTTGCTACAGACTCAAAAGGCAGCAGCAGAGCAACTGATGTCAAAAAAAAGAAACAGTATTAAGTCAAGATTGACACACAGATCAAATTCTGAAGTACAAAGACACTCATGTATAATGAATAGGAGTACATACTTCATATATCTATGCTTATTATTCACTTACAAGGCTCCGGTATGGCAGTGAAGCATGACTTCTTGAACAGTAGTGACTACAGTTCTAAGGATTTGATTAATTTGACAGCTTCTAAATTAAAGGGATGAACTGATTTAAATTCATATTTAGGTATGTTAAACAAAAGAAGACATTACATAACCGAGCAGATAGAACTGTACGTTCAGTGTCAGCTGAATGTGATTTGAGTTGCCTGGGATTATGCAACATAAAGGGGAGAAGAAGGGAAGTGAAATGTTAAAAAGCATTCCAGAAATCTTCAGACAGTTTACTTCCATGATGCTGTTGGGCAGTTGTAAAGTTAAATACTTGATAATTATTCTCTTACTAATTATAGCTGTAAAAGTGTCTAATAAGCTTTGTGGTACTCAGTCTAGGTACAGTTACACGTTCTAGATACCATTTTGGGGAAGTGAGGAGAATCCAAGGCTTTAGTTTCAGTGCCTGGCTACCTGTCAGAATCTTAATTTCAGAATAATGTAGTTGCTGTTGCTAACACGGGCTGCTATAAAGACAGAATCTGATTCTAAAAATGTAAAAGACTAGATATTTATTCTTTGGAACAACAGAAAATTGAGCAAAACTTAATAGCACTGTGAGTACGATGAACTGCACCCTATCTTGAGAGTGATACTTTGAAAAAGATCCTGAAAAATTGCAGAAGACAAAAATGAGGCAAATAGGTATGTGAAAATTTTGCACAATTAGAATGCCTAGGGGAGCACTAGAGAGATGACTGACGTAATGAATATTTTAGGAATACAGGAAGGATACTAAATTGTGTAGCTTGGGGCAGTAGCTCATAGCAAGGAATAAGCTGACATTAAAGAGCCTTGGGTTTCACTAAATCTCATTAACACAAAAGGTTTGCGTGCATTTTGCTGCTTGCAGTTGACAGTGTAAAAGTTAGACGTTATAAATAAAGAGTGCGAAGCGTGATAGTCTCGCACATGGTGAATAGCAGCTAGCTGGGTCATTTCACTTCTTTTAAACTCAAAATCCTGCCATGAAAGAACGTGGCTACTGGCAGCATCATGATCTGCTAGATTTCTTTGGGCACGCTTCAATAACCGTCTCATCCTGTTGGTCTCCAGTTTGAAGTCCCATTAATGGAATCTCCTGAAGCAAATGGAGGTGACTATTTTCAAACTATACAAAGTGGGAAGCTTGATGATTTGGATTTGAACTAAGTAGATGCTTGCCTAGTATAGCAGCACAGTAGTACCACAGCTGAAAAAACCCAAACGTTTGTGAAACTGTTGCATAACAAGTCTTCTTGGAGGTCCATCAAAACCACTTGGAGAGATGATTTTGTCGATGATTGCTGTGACAGGAAAAATAACTAACAACTTCCAGCTTCCAAAGGAGAATTGCACAAAGTGGGGGGTGGAAAACCCATTGTGCTAGATGGGCTTGTAAGCAGGTAAAAAAAGAGTTAATGAATAAATAAGATTTCTGTGGCTAGTTTCAGCTGACAGCTTTCTGATTTATTTATTTTTTTTTAATACAGGTGGTGGTCAAAACGAAAACAGAATATGAACCTGATCGCAAGAAGGGAAAGTTCCGTACTCCTAAAATAGCTGAATTCACAATCAGCATCACTGAAGGGGTTTCAGAAAGATTTAAGGTAAGCAGTGCTGTCTGAAGGTGTTAATTGCTCAGTTGTGCTCACAGAAGTGCTTAAAATCGGTTGCTGATTGTAGTCAAAACTGGCTATGACTAACAGAGTGGCTGCTGTGGGTGTAGCTGGGCATGAGAACAATAAATGAAATGTTAAAATAGTTCAGTATTTAGCAATCAGAAGCAAATCTTGCAGCATTACTACTTGCAGTCCCTCCCTGGCAGATGAATTCGGAAGGCACTTCTGTCAGCGTCTGGGTGTCGGAATGTGGCTGGCCAGGGTGTCTGTGGGCTGCATGCAGGTAGCTCTCACGGCATGGATAAAGCTCCTGTTGGTGTTGGGGGACAAGAACCACAAGAGCATTTGTTTTCTTTTTGGCTTCTTGTTTTTTACTGTCGCCAAACCATTCTCTTAAAAGCATTGTCATAGTCTATTATGTATTTTTTTATTGTTAAATGTATGACTTGGCAGCTCAGAGATGTATACCAGAGCTCTTCGCTATCAGTTTTCCTGGTCCAATTGTACCTTACAGCTGGGTGACAACCGTTACTGGCAGCTGGCAGTTCAGCAAGAATCTGACTCTTTAGCGTCTGCACCGCTGTTGCTCCCTTCGGTAGTCCCAGAGGAAAACCGAGAGCTTAACCGGTGCAAGGACTGAATTACCGTTCCCCCTGCTCGCTGGAGGGTGTGTTTGCTTGCTCTGTGTAAGCAAAGCAAAGCAGGAAAGTCGGCCCTTCAGCTTGTACTTTCCTACCTATTCCCTTGACAAAGGAAGATGACAACTTTTCAGTGATGTTAATTTGGCACCGTACCCAAGGACGCCAAAGCATTTTTAGACAGTGGGCAGCCGCACTGGTCAGTGCACAAGTGCAGATAGATTTGGAAAGGCTCACGTTCAGTATGAGGGAAAAAATACAGAGTTTCGGTTAGGGTGTGGATTCTCTTTATATTGCCCATTTCTAACCTGTGTTTGCATGGTAGGAATTTTAGGGCATACCCAGAGATTCTAGTTCTGTTGTGCTTGACCAGTGGTTCTAAAAGCTGGCCAGGCCCAAGCCTACCTTCAGAAGTGCACGTACAGCTCTCTGCGGAATCGGAGCATGCTAGACAACCAAGTGAAGGCTTAAGGAGGGGTTAGACACTTCAGACTACATTTGCAAAGGAACTTTGCAGAGTGTTGCCAGGACAGGTGTTTTAAGCGCAGGTCACCTGGTGGATTTTTAGCCATACAGTGAAGCATGTAGGTTCCCAGTAAGCTAAGAAGAGGTCTTACGGGGTGTGGTAGGGATTGACTAAGGAGGTAAGAAACCTACTTCCAGTTTTTCTATTCCCTGATTTGGAGCAAGGACATCCCATCTCTTAGGGAAGATGCTACATTCTGACTAACATTCTCTCTTCCTGGGGCCACCGTACCAGTCCTTGAGAGTAGCCCCCTTCCTCTCAGGTGAGGGTTGCATGCACTGTATTGTTGGGTAAAATGCAGGTGGACAGCTCAGAACAAGGAGGACTTGCATCTGGCTGTTTTTTATGCGTGTCCTGGTCACACTAAGGTGATCTGAAAATGCTTACTGCGTTGTAGAAGAGAAAGGGCTATACCTGAGGAATTTTGCCCTTACCCACTAGCTGTAGGGACTAAGGGGTTTCATCGCTCAAACATTAAATTGTAGATCAGGAAGGGTTTTGAATATCTTAGTTGCATCTAAATGTTTTGCGTGTTCCTCTGTAGAGGTGTGTTCTTTCCGTCTTTGTTGGGAGAGCTGAGCAAATGAGACCTCGCTGAGCAACAAACAAACAGCTTGCCATGCTGTTGGGTAGGCTTTTCTAATTTGTGTCGCTGAACAGTGAGAAGCCTGCGCATTTTTGCACTGCATTTTTATATACCTTTGGATGGCATGCTTAAATAAAATATCTTTTAGATATTGCTTTATGATGATCACTCTGGGATTAATCTCATACTACAGGGTTGCTAGGTTTTGCTGCTAGGTAACTACTGCATCAGAGAGAGGTTTCACCAAGATTTGGTATCTCTTGGGAATTGCAGGGTGATTCACACTGTGGCTGTAAGTCTAGGCTGCTAGAGAAGAGTGGGGGTTGACCAATTAGGAAAATTGTGGTTCAGTTAATTGAAAACAGTAGTTTCATGCAGAACATTCAGGTCCTAAAAATGTCCCTTAATCTCTATATAACAGTTTTAGAATTGAATTATGCTGCTTCCAACATTTTAAAGAGAACTGACTGGTTCTCCAGCAGGGATGATTGTCATATTCACCACTCCCAGTAGTAAATATTACATGAATAATTGATGAAATTTCATGAATATGTAGATGAAAAGTACTGATTGTGTGAGGTTTTCTCCTGGGTCCTTATTAATTGCAAACCATCGTGTTAACTGCTGCTGTTGATTCTGAGAGAGCAAAAGGATATTTGTTTGAAAATTAAATATTTGCTATAATTATGAAATGCATTATTTAACTGGTGGGATATTGACTTTGGCTTGTGTTCATGAAAAAAGCTTCAGATGCTGTTTTAATGACTTTAATATTGTGTATCACGGATGCATAAGCTTGCCAGAAGACACAGCCCAAACGTTGTGCTAAAAATAAAATCAGTCAGTCATATTTACAAATAATTCACATGTGTATTCTAAGACATACTTCTTAAATAAGGACAAAGCAGATTGCATTTTTGGGATTCAGCAGTGCATGTCAGCTAAAGCTGTTCTTCCTGAGAAATTATACATTATAACAAATGAAGCGGCTCCAGCACGTGCATATGTCATGTATATCATTTGGGGTTTTAGCAGCTGGGTGAATAAGAAATTATAAAATGTATTCGCTGCATATAATCCACATTACCACAGTTATTACAACAGAGATGAGAATGTTTACAAAGAAAACTGCAAGTATAATTTTCCTGTATGAAGCCATATTCTGAATTCAAATCAGAATCTGTCGTACGAATGTGAAGACTTCCTGATTCTGAGAACCCTGTTGTCTTAGTTTAGTTTTATGACACTAACCACACCAAGGAGGATGTGATTTTTCACTGAAGATTATTTTTCATTGAGAAATAGAAGTCTTGCCTTTGTTCTGTGAACAGTGTAGGCTAAAGGTGGGGGCAGTTGGTCCTTCACATCTGGATAACAACTTTGAATGAGGCAGATTTTTCTCTCCTGTGAATAGTCCACTGTACAGATTAACACAAGAAGGCTGGAATTGTCATTTAAAAGGAGTCTTATGAATCAGGACATAGGAGGAAGCTGTTGCAGGAGAAGATTGATGATAACAGTCACCCAAGGCCAAACCTCTGCCTCCCCCACTGACGGCGCAGTATTTTTACAGACTCCGGTTGGATTTTGCAGTGGGATGTCTGTTGTGGCACCCGTTGAGTTGGGCTACAATTGACAGTTGTGCAGAAACACACCAGTTTAAAAAAATGTCTGTTGTATCAAAGCAAGAGTTTTTTTCCATGTCTTTGGGGAAACCCGAATAAAGAACATTCAGAAGTATTTTGAAAGCAAACACTTATGTTTCCCAATAAATTTCAAGCCCTCAAATAAGCCCAAGCTGTGGTGTGCCTTCCACCATTTGGTTCTATTCAAAGGCAGTTCATTCTTCAGACTTCAGCCTGGGCACGTCTACGTACATCTGACTGCAGAGCCAAAGCCTCAAGCTTATTTCAGTGGCAAGACCATATGGTGCGAGCCATGGACTACAAGTGGCGAGCAGTTGTTGAAATGTCTGCATGAGGTTATGGAAGAGGAGTCGAGACTTCCTTTCAAATCGGTTCTTGCAGCTTTTTTTACCTGGTCATTTGAAGACTGAAAAAATGTATGCAGCGTGTATTTAAATACTCCCATTTTTGATCTGTCTTAAAGGGGCATCCTTTATAACATTTCTGCCTCAAGACTTTTTTACCTGTTCTTAGTAATACCAATGATTATTATTGCTGCAAAAATAATCAGAGACAAGGAAAATACTTCTCTCTGTTTCTGTGTGATTACGCTGTGTGTTGAGTAGCTCTTTGCTCCCACTTAGAAAATCTTAGGTGCATGGAGATGTCAGCTGATTCCTGTACAGGATATCACTTCCTTAAGTATATTCTGTGTCTGTCACTTAGTGCCAGAAGAATGACAGGTACTGACTGCCGTGAGTTGTTCCGTTTTCTTCAGTAGAATTACTCATAGGATTAAAGTTGCTCACAAGTATAAGCATTTGGCAGGCTTTGAGTTTTTACGTTATTACTTCAAGCAAGAAAAATAAAAGAGATTCTTCTTTCCATGTAACTGCTATTTTAAAACAATTGATGTAAGTAAAGGCACTGCATGGCAGCTGGCATTTTCCATTTTTTTAAATGTTTGATAATTGTCTGATATGACATTGACAATCCTCCTGCTAAATTTGTGGCTAAAGGGAGTTTTTTTACAGTCAGAGCTGGAAGACTTAAATAAAGTGGATGCCTAACAGCAGCTCTGCTGCTCTCAGTCAGGTGACCTCTGCCATTGTACCACTTAGAAATCCTTTTCTTGGAGCAGAACCAGCGACACTGGTGACACAGAAGATGTTTTAGGTCTCTCCAGATGTAACACTTATATAGCCTTTCCTCTTCTGTAGTAACTTTTTCCAGCCTTTCTCTTGGCCTCAGTAATATCTTCTGGGATTGTATGGGAAGGTAACAAGGTTCTTATCTCAGGGCCACAGTATTTCTTGAACTGCTTCCTCAGGTCTCTGTGGTTAAGAAACTAATACATGGTGCCGTGTGATGGAAGATGATGTTAAGCCACAGTGCTGGACTCTCAAGGCCACTGCCTTGTTACCTGTTTCTGTTAAACCATGGTGCTAGACTCTGAAGGCCACTGCCTTGTCAACCTGTTTTTGTCTAACAGGATCTCCCTCAGGTTTCATTAATTGCCTCCCTTGCAGGCTGGTTCTGTTGTCTTGCACCGTTGCTGTTAATAAGCACTGGGTCTGTAGCTGCTTTTCAGTTACTGTCCCTCATGAATCTATCTGCCTTTCTGGCTGCTACTCACAGTCATCTCCAGGTAAGAATCCTAGCCACTTCTCTCTTCCTCTTTGTCATTGTGTTTGAGAAGGACAGTCTTGTGATTTCTCCTGCTTTTTCTGTACAGCCTACCCCAAAAGTATCATCTTTTTTGAGCACAAAGGTTTGATGGGAATGTTCTGGTGAAGAAGTTGAGTTTAATAGCTAGATACCAGTCATACAGCCAAACATGACAATGATGTCAGAAATACTCTTCTGAAACGAGGCACCTGGTTTTCTTTTGAGTCACTGGTCATCTGATGTTTGTGTGTATATTCCCATAGCAAATATGGGAAACCGTACCAAGGTGTTCTGTATAGTGTGGATTGCTCTGTCAATTAATATGAGTCAAATGTTGCATGTATAGATAGGTATGTTGCCATTTACTTCAAACTGAACTTTTCTTAATTCTTAAGTGCGTTGTTTCAGACACATTTTTCATGTATACTAGGGACAGATGCAGGTAACAGCAAACAAGAGTGTAATTTTGGAAAAGCAGGGATGCTAGGCGAAGTGGAAAGCTGCTTTCAGTGTTCTCTGACATGCTGGTAGAGGGCATTGTGCAGCTGGAGAAGCAGGATTTTAGTGGAGAGAGGTGAAATGGAGGTCACGGCCATTTGCAGGGAAGTCAATGTGATGTTTTACGAATTTTAGTCTGTGGGATGCAGCCAGACACAATCTATTGTAATTACAGTCTGCCTGCCTAAAATTCTCTTGTAGTTTAAATTGGATAGCAATAATCTTAATTTCCTGCCCTAAATGGTTGTACAGAGTTGCTGTATTTCATCCCAGAGGGCTCTGCATTTCACTGGTGAGCAAAGCATAAATTGGTTGTAAATCACTTCATATGAAAGGTGCTCTACAAATGTACATCTTCACTCTTTTCATCCGGTGCTAGCACCAAGTCTGCGCCTTGCCCTTTACAGACAAATCAGAAATGAAAGTTGTGTTCCCAAGAGGCTACAGTTGAAATAGATAATGCACAGATGTAAAGCAGAGATGAGATGTGACCAAGTGGCAGTGACTGAGCAGTGAAAATTACTGCATGTCTTGTTAGTTCCACTTCAGTTCCACTTCTTGTAATAACAGGAATGCTCCTAGGTGGGTTTGTGTGCTGAAAGGTACATGATGGAAGGAGAAGCATGAAGGCAGGCGATGCAAACCAGCACAGTAAGGGTGGGTTAATGAAAGAATCTCAGGCAAGAGGAAAAACAGGTGGCAGCCAGGCTTTAGTGGGACAGTGAGGTACAGGCAAAATGGAAGGAGATAAGAGCTAAGAGGAGCAAAAGGGGTGGACTTGTGCATGCCTTGAAACATGGCTTGTAATTTGTTCAGAAAGGGACAGGAGCCAGGAAAGCGTGTGAAGAGAAGCAGGCATAGTTGGTGCAATTGATTAATTTTGCTGTAATATTCTGGCTTGATTAAAAAGGGAGTGCAGTAAATGTTAGCAAAGTGAGGAAGGAGGAGACTGCAGCAGCCAGGCAGAGAACATACAGGTTGCAGTGTTTTGCAGCTGTAGCGAAGTAGGACGGACTGATTGGGAAGATCCAGCAGGTCTTGATGGTCAGGCCTTACAGCAGCTGTTTACATGTTAGTGGAGTTGTCAGATCGGGTGAGTTTCCTGTGTGCGGCTAAATGCTTACAGAGACTGAGAACATTTTTTTTTTGCTGTGGGTATACTTAGTTCATTCATTAGTCACCTCTCATTTCAATTACTGTAATGACTTCTGGCTAGACATTGTCCTTCTGTTCTTCATTTACAATCTATTCAAAAATCTGCCACATACATGGTGTCTTGTCATCTTTTCTGCTCATCTTTTCTGCTCACTTAGTTTTGCTGCCAGATCCCCTTAAAACCAACTGTAAAGAACACTCCCAAGATGAAAACAAGACCACACTTTGAGTTCCTAGTTAAAAGAAACAGCTGTTTGTGCTATCTTGTAGTTATTTCATAAAAGGTATTTTTAAAGCCCATCACTTGTGTGGTGTGACAGGCACCTTGGAGTTCTGCAGAATGCACATGGCAGTGAATGATCATAGTAATTCTGAAGACTTCTGCTCCCACTGCGTGGGGTGCTGCACTCAGCCAGCTGGCTACCACGAGGAGAAGAGATTTAAGATTTCCTTCTAGAAGAGAGCGAGTGGTGCCTGCGCAGGCATTGCATCCTCTCCTGCCCTGAAGAGAGCAAGAGGGCAAGGTGCCGCTTGTGCCTCGGTAGGAAGAATAACCTTCCTTTAGTTCATAGTGAGTGCGCAGAGTTGCTCTGGAAGAAAGCAATCAGGTGACAGCTTTGGTAGCGCTTGTGGTCTAAAGAGCAGCTTGTCCCTTCCCTCTGTCCATGCTTTTCTGTCTGAAAGGCATTTGGGAGGAGAGGGCTCAGAAGGTGAGGCAGAGAGGTAGGGTCGTGCTGTGTTGCTGGCAGAGGAGAGAAGCTGACTGCTTCAGGTTCAGAAGTGAACGTGGGGATCTGGCAATTGGGGACCATCGGTGGTGGGTTATTATGAGAGTGAAGGAAAATGGGTATTAGAAGGAAGAGAAGGATTTTCAGTTTATAAGGGAGAAGGATTTGCTTAACAGGTTATTATTGTGCTGTTTTCATCTGTGACTGTCCTTTACTTAAAGTTACTCGTGTCCTGAAGGATGGTGAGAGAAGAGAGCGTCTCTTCTCATAGGAAGGAGTAAAGAGCTGATTGGTTAGGGATTTGCAAATGGAGTGTGATTGCAAATTATTGGAGATAATGAGAGTAAAGATTTACATGTTAATAACAAAATTTATAACATTAGGAAATACAGTAAGTGAGAGAGAGAAAGATCCTGTGAGAATTATGAACCAGGAGCCCTGAGAGCTCTTCCCTGTGGCTTACTGTGTGGCAATGGAAGAACCATGCTGGACGTGACTTGTACGAGCAGTGAGAACTCGCAGCTCCACGTAGGTCGGTGGAAGAGGTAAACACTCCATGTTTCAGCATGGCAGCCCTGAGGCTGTGGCTCTGCAACTTGTCGGGCTCCAGCAGCCTGCACAACACTGGGCTTTTGACCCATTTCAAAAAACACAGTTGCTTTCCAACATAGTTTCAGAGCCTTGGAGAGAGTGATTCTGCAGCGATTGTGGAAATACAATTTTTTTTCTGTTGTTTAATATTTGGTCTCAACTACAAAATAGCTTGTTAGCTTTACAGTATGTTCTTGAGTCATCATCTGTATGTCAGAATGGTTACGACTGGGAAATAACGTTCCAGTTCTACCGTTCCTTGCTCGTAGGCTGGCCAGGGAATATGGTTAAAACGCTTCGAGATTTGAGACTATTTTTCAAAGCATTTTAAGCTGTTTACACCTATCTGTGGAGAAGACAGATGTGAGCTGATTCGATCCGTACCATAGCAAATGTCCTGCTTGGTGTCCGTGTCCCATGTCACGGGCCTGTGCTCCTACAGAGAGCAGCCTTTCTCGAAGGCTGTCTGGAATGTGTCTCGTAGGGCATGGGAAGGCTCAGCAATAATCCCACCTGGATTTTATCTTTCTGTCCCCACTTTCTAGTCTCTCTTTCCCATTTCTTCTCCAAGGGAAAGAGCAGTGACTGTCAGAGCAGAAGGAACAGGGCTTAGAGACACGAGCGAGGTGTTATGGAGGTGGGAACTTAGGGGAGAAAGGTTGATTTTTCTAGAGCCTGGAGTGCAAGGAGAATTTTTCGTGGAGAATAGAGACTAAGGCGCGATACAGTTGTGGGGAGGGGGGAACACTGCAAGGTTTGGGCCCAGCCAGAGGGTGAAGGACCTTGCACATGTGTGTGGGTGGGATGGCTGAGGAAACACAGGGAGGGGCCCCCAACAACCATGGAAAAGAAAAGGGAGACGCCTGATGAAAAACACTGGAGAAGGGCTGAGCTAGGGCATGGCTCGGCTGGGAATGGGGGCGGATTATGTTGTTCGTTATTAAACCGGGCCACAGGGAATGACCAGAAAGGAAAATGTGCTTTCTCTCTTGGGTTCGTGCAGGACATACTGAGATGTGGGATGTGTGAGCAGAAAATACGAGGCTGGCAAGGCAGAGTCATCTATTCGTGTTAACCTTTGTGTATGCAAGCGAGTAATAAACTTGGGGAGAGACTAATTGGATTTGAAAATTGATGTCACTGTGAGGTTTTTGGAGAGTGATTAAGAATATGTTTGTTTGTTTTTTTTTTTGTAATCCAGTGGCTGTTCTGAGAAACTGAAAATGTTGCTATTAACCAGAAAGGTCCTTTGCTCCATGTCTGATTTCGATTGCCATTGTTACATTAACATCTACATTTCTTCTGCTAAATTACTTTCTGATCTGCAGTTCTCCCTGCCTCTCCTCCAGCCCTCCTTTTTTTTGCTATTTTCTGTGTATTGAAAATCCTTATAAAATCCTTGGCTTCAGCAGCACAAGCTGCTCCTCAACCTTGTTTTCTCCAGGAAATTCAGCACTCGCTGTTGTCTGCCCATGGTGAAGTTCGCTTCCCCAGCATGGAAAGTCCCTAAAAGTTCATCTCAGTCCTGCAGTGTACCAGTCCCACTGCCACCCACAGTTTGCAGTGTGGCAAATCCTGTTTAGTTCTGGGGTTTGTCATAAAGGGAGTGTGTGGTGGGTTTCTTTACCCAGAGGCAAAGCTACAGTTTGTTTTGTTGCTTTCTCAGATACCAGTTTATTCTGGTATTCACATAAGTGACTCTGATGTGCCTAAGTTCTCTTTTTAGGAGGTGTATGTAGCTGGCTTACTCGTCTTCCTTTAAAATTTAGATCATATTATACTTTGTTTTAATTAATTAATCACATAATCTTGTTTGTTTCTGTTTATTACCGTTTCTAATGCTGCTGCACATGCTGGCTTCTTCCTAACTTGCCCCCCCCCAAAAAAAAAAGCTCAACCACTCTCACTCTGTAATCTCCTTGAGCTACTCATTTGTCTGTCAGCAGAAGCATTAGAATAATGAAAACACACATCTGGGACACTCTCCCAGGTAATGAATGCCATTCGCTCGGCTCACCTTCCACAAAACCAGGTCTGAATTAGGGAGCTTTGCAGCGTGACTGCTAGGCCAAAATCTTGCGCTTTCTCTTGTCAGGGGGTGAGGTAATTCTAGAGGTGGTTCTGTCTCCTGTCTCCCCTAAAAGACTGCCGGTCTCCAGCTGCTCGGAGTTCGTTCTTGGGAAAGGTTAGTTTGATACTGACACGGATTTCAGATTCAGTGTAAGGGGTGTCTTGGCTTTTCCTCCAGCCTAAGTTCAGGACTGAGAGGTACTTAAGGACATGGTGAGAAGTCAGTGCCATGTGATCAGTCCATAACAGCTTCTCTGTGGGCGCTGTGGACACAGGGGCAACAACTATTGCACAGTTTTCATAACGTTGTTATTTTGCTAATGCTTTTAACATTGAAACTCCTCGAGGCTAGGAGTGTGCTGAACATGGCGCAGTCCGGTATGGCTCTGGCAGTGAACTACTGCTGTACAGTCTCTGTGTGACGAAGTAGTACTGTTCCGACCTATAAAACTGAGGAGCATTGAGAAACGAAGCATGCGGACTACTGGTGTAACTATCCGTAGGTCCACAGCAGGCGCAGCAAAGTCTCACCCCAACAAGAGAGGGCAGACGTTACTGTCTCCGGGCCCTCCTAGAGTCACCTTCATGTTACCTGGATGACACCTGGGCTCACTCGCCGTCACCTGACTCCACTCTTGGACAGGCACAGGGAGCACAAACATGCTTACCAGCTGACATAAACTAGACTCATACTGAAAAGGCAACAGACCCAGGCTACCTCAACGCGTCCTTCTGGCCTCAGGTGTGCACTGAACAGAAATGCAGCCACAAAAGCCTTGCGGTGCAGAGGCAGTGGGCCACTGACCAGAGGATCTGCTGTCTGCTCTGAAAAGGGGAGGCAGACGCACTTCCGCGCTGCCTCACTATTCTCCCTCCATAATTAAGAAGCTGTTTTTATCCTTTGCTTGATTTTACTGTAAAGGGCGTTCATAGCTGGCTTCTGCTGCCTGCAGTAGCAAACAGCAATAAAATAAGCAGTGCATTACTAACATAAGCATGTTTTATTTTTCTTTACAGGTAACTGTGCTGGTCCTTTTCGCTCTTGCGTTCCTAACGTGTGTTGTATTTCTGGTAGTCTACAAGGTTTACAAGTATGATCATACCTGTCCAGAAGGATTTGTTTTCAAGGTAAATTGCATACACATTCTAGAAAAGCAGGAGAGTATGTAATATTCTCTGTGTTGTTTTCTGCGTAACCTTGATTAAGTCACGCTGTATTGCATGGCAATTTGTGTTTGTTTTCATAGGTCAGTGTGCTTCCTGCTATGTTTCTTTCTGCTTAATTTATAATTGAGGTGGTACTATTGCACAATTTTCATAACATTGTTATTTTGCTAATGCTTTTAACATTGAAAACATAGCACAAGTCCCCACACCAGTGTCCTTCAAACTTACTTCATCTGCAGTTGTCTGGACAAAGCTCTCATTTATTGGGTCATAATGGTTTAATGTTGCGCGTTCCTCCAAATTCATGTGTCTTAGAAAAGAAGAGAATGATAAAACCTGGAGGAAAAAAATGACTCTTGAATATGTGTCAAAGAAACTGCAGAGTGATGTTCTCATTAAGAGGGGCAGAGTTACCTTAGGGTTATTTTTGTAGAAAGAACTTCTTGTTCTAGAACAGTGACCTCCAAGCCCTACGGCCACAGGCCAAAAGCGATGCCAAAAAAGGGAAAATACATTTATTGGAAAAAATATTGGTTCTAACCAAAAGGAAGGCTGGGGCTCCCTTCGTTCATGCGAGATGGTAGGGCTGGCTCCTCAGCTGCGACCTGGGCTGAAAGTCAGAAAGGTAGCATTGATTTCTCAGTTGTAAATTTAGTGGGGTTGAACTTGGCTGTAATGAAATAAGAAAAGTGGCAGTGATGATGGCATTCTTGCCCCAGATTTTTTAAGAGTATTTAGTCATGTAATGAATCAAATAGGTACCTAGCATGATCTTCAGAAGGATTTAAGAAGGAATGGTGGCCTCTGCTCTTCATCACGATCCTGTTCAGGACTTTTGATTCTGTCACTTCAGGCACGTAAATATCTTACAGGAATCTAGTCCGAAATGACAGTGCCCTGATGAATTAACTTAGCTCCAGGCGTTCAGTTTTAGGTTACTGCTTTCCCTTGGTTCAGGAGCAAAAGATAGCGTGGTTAGAATATTTGGCTGTAACTCAGGAGATCCAGCTTTTGGTTCTGCTGCTGATTTTTTGTGTTGTCTCGGACAAGCGCTGAAACCCCTCTGTGCTCACGTCTCACGGGACGATAGCCTTTTCATTCTAAGCTTTCTCGTGGCTTTGAGCTGTTTGGAAGACGGCGTGTCTGTTCCTACGGAGCCGATGTTGACGTGATCCTGACTTGACAGGAATGGCCAGTTACGCACTCCTGTCGTAAGTCTTGTAACAGTCTGCTGCTTCTGGTTCCTTTCTTACCGCATTGTCCTCTCCTGTGAGTTGCAGCCTTCTGGCGTCTTTTGTCTTTTCTTCCTAGTGTTGCAGATATTTAAGGGGAGAAGAGCTGCTCAGCTGTGTTTCAGTGGTACTGTGAACAGAGTCTGGCTGGGTGTAGGGCCCTGTGTTTGAAACAGGGGTTCAGAACGTCCCACAGCTCATGCTTTGTTTTTGAGGTGCGGCACACACCAGGGCCGCGTTACTGTTACTCTCCCAGTGCTGGGTTTTCTGGAGGCTGTTTCCCAGCTGCTGGATGGCATGATGCCAGGAGACACAGCATCTTGTGGTGTAACTCTTAAAAGAGTTTTACAGGGTAAACACGTTAGCAAATGACACAAAGCCTGAAACTACCAGTGCTGACATGAATTTGTATTTGTTGCCTTCACATCATTTTTGGGGAGAGTCTGTAATACGTCATGGCACAGCTTGGCACAGAAGTCGGCTGTCCCCTGGTGACCGGTGTCTCTGTGGGCTGGCTTCATGCTCCAGGTGGACCCAACAACATTCTCTGGCCTGGATGTCCCCAGGCTTCGGATGCTGATGCGATTCCCTGGCAAAGGGCAAAGGTGTCCCCTGCCTCAGGACGCCCGGTACCATGGGAGTCTCTGCATGAAGGCCGAGCTGCCGCAGCTCTGAGTCAGACTCACTCCTCTGCTTTGATATTCTCGGACATGGAGCAGTTCCAGAGGTTTCGGTGTTTTCAGCCTTTCTGCTGTCCTATGTGTCCAGGGCTTGAAGGTGTCCTTAAAAAGGTGCTCACTGTCCTTTGTACTGCAATCTTAAACTGCTTGAGCCTCAGTTTTGTGCTTGCCCAAGCTTTCTGACACAGCCCAAGTACTGCTGTTGTGTAGATCACTCCTCTGAAGCACTCCCTACTGGGTTTTGGTGACTCACTGGAGTTTTCCTCAAAGACCTGCATGCACTTATATCCTGGAGGAGTTTCTCCAGGGCTTCAGTGTACTCCACACCGCATCTGTTACCTTCAGCTTTGGTTGCTGAGGCACCTGTGTTCCGTCAGGCTCAGGCACAGCATGACAAAGTAATCTCAAAGCATTAAAGACACCACCATCATCTATGAAGTTTGGAATTAGTGACCCAGCAAAGTTCATGTTACAGAAGAAGCCAGAAACTGGCAACTCACTCTGAAGCACCCCAGTTTCTCCTCGTGGCCTTCCTTATTACTTCTCTCACCTGGGAACCATGGAAACAAATAAAAAAGACAGGGAGAAATGTTCTGCGTGAGCTGAAGGTCTCAGGCAGGCGGCAGGATGAGAGTCAGCGGCAGTTCCCATTGCTCTGTCACTCTGAGTGCCGCGTGGCTTGCCCCGATGAGGAGCTCAGCAGAGGGGCTGTCCTGGGGCAGTGCACAAGGAGCAGTGAGTGAAAGGGGGGGGTTTTCCCATCTTTTCTAGAAAAGCATGAAATCTCAGTAGCAAAAATGCAGTCACGATGGAAACTCTGCTGTGTGTTTCTTCAGCCTCCTCTGTCAGATGTTGTGCACGTTTGTGACTACAAAGAAGAACATTACTGAGTCATTTTGCCTGTTACAAAGCAAAGTGCTTCTCAAAGCAACACAAGATTCTGTGGCATTTTTTTGGACTGGCAGTAATCTTGGCTTGTCTTCAGCACTAATAATTATATTTGCTTGAATTTCCTTGGCAGATTTCATTAGATCAGTGGATTGCGTTCCTTCCCTCATTTTAAATATTTGGAATTGTGACTGCATCCCATATCTGGGTGAAATAATCAGTACAAAGATGTCTGTGTCCATGTACTTCTTAGTCATTATATCACATCAGAAGTAGCGTCAGTTATCCCAGATAAAGCATGGATAATACTTCCAGAGGATGTAGGCGAACATGCGTACCAGATAGCTCTATTCCAGAGTTGTCCTGGACTTCTGTTTTTTTTAAATCCAGGTCCCAGTCTTGCAGCTGGCAGGTACGATGATTATGACCGTTGGGAAACCTCCGTTGATTTAAACAGTGCTGAACAGGCACAGGCGTCTGCTTAGGCGGGGTGAAATCCCGTGTGCTGCGCAGTGCTACGTCGCACAGCGCTGGGAGGGAGGATTTGCCCTGGGCAAACGCGCAGGCCGAGCCGGGGCGGCTGACGGCATGGGGACTGCCGTCGCGCCGGCCGGTCAGAGCCCCGCAGGTACCGGGGAGGGCTCCCGGCCCTGCACCCGCGCACTGGCCCGGACTGCGTCTGGGCCTCGTGCTTTGGCATGCCCTGCTTTTTTAATTTTGTACCTTTTGATGGTTTTTTTGACTTTTAACATTCTGAGGTTGCCAGACGACTATTAAGCCAGGACTGACTGCCGCATCTTTCCCCCAGTCGTTCGGTGCTTTATGGTTTAAGCCATTTGAAACTGTTGTTACTGGTGCTTCTTTATGCCAGTTCACTCCCAGCCCCGGACAAGAGTCAACCCAAAAGTAAATGTGGACACATTTGAGATAGCATCTGGTCCTAAAAACGGTAACATTTTTGCATGTGTTTTTGCACTCAGAAATTTCCAATATTAGGTTTTGCTGGCCAAGTTCGATGAGAACAGTAGCATTTCAAAGTTGCCGTGCTGTAATATTATAAACTTTAGCCTCCTGGTGCTGGAAGCAGGAAGACCAAACAGGCTATTTCTTTTTAAAACAGTCAGAGTAGAAATGGTGAAAAGGTGCTCAAAAAACATGTAGGTGTTCAGAAAACGTGTAGATGTGGCACTTCAGGACATGGTTTAGCGGGCATGGTGGCGATGGGTTGACGGTTGGACCTGATGATCTGAGAGGTCGTTTCCAACCTGAATGATTCTGCGATTCTAAATGTCTTTTTGCTGGAGCTGCAGCTGCTCATAGCTTGTACTTGAGAGGTCAGTTAAGTTGCCCAGCGGCTGCCCCGACCCTCTGAGGGGCATCAGGCAGGACTGCCTGCACCAGCAGCAGGGCAGAAGGGCTGCGGCGAGACCCCTGGCCCTCCAGAGTTGGG
>Ga0065711_1037685_pt1 | contig 19578 bp, 16 predicted proteins | sample Hoacrofraction12_FD_59098 | JGI IMG/M metagenome (GOLD analysis project Ga0065711, IMG submission 59098) | Hoatzin crop microbial communities from Cojedes, Venezuela - Epithelial fraction 12 v2 (version 2) | ecosystem: Host-associated > Birds > Digestive system > Esophagus > Crop | place...
CTGGACAAGGTCCTGTGCAGCCTGCTGTAGGTGCCCCTGCTTCGGCGGGGGGGTTGGACTAGATGACCCACAGAGGTCCCTTCCAACCCCTACTATTCTGTGATTCTGTGATTCTGTGATCTTTAATTAGATCACGTTGCTCAGAGCCCCATCCAACCTGACCTTGAACGTTTCCTAGGATGGGGCATCTACAGTGTCTCTGGGCAATCTGTTCCACTGTTTCACCACCCTAAATGTAAAAAATTTCTTCCTCGTATCCAGTCTAAATCTACCCTTCTTACTATAAAACCATTGCCCCTTCTCCTGTCGCAACAGGGCCTGCTAAAAAACCTGTCCCCATCTGTCTTATAAGCCCTCTTAAGTGCCAAAAGGCTGCAATTAGATCTCCCCAGAGCCTTCTCTTCTCCAGGCTGAACAGCCTCAACTCACTCAGTCTTTCCTGATAGGTGTTCCATCCCTCTGATCATATTCGTGGCCCTCCTATGGACCTGCTTCAACAGCTCCGTGTCCTTCTTGTGCTAAGGACTCCAGAGCTGGACACAGGACTCCAGGTGGGCTCTCACTAGAGCAGAGTAGAGGGGCAGAATCACCTCCCTCGACCTCCTGGCTATGCTTCTTCAGATGTAGACCAGGATACAGTTGGCCTTCTGGGCTGTGAGCGCACAATGTCAGTTCATGTCCAGCTTTTCATCCACCAGTACCCCCAAGTCCTTCTCGACAGGGCTGCTCGGAATTCCTTCATTCCCCAGCCTGTACTGGTAGCAGGGATTGCCCCGACCCAGGTGCAGGAGCCTGCACTTGGCCTTGTTGGACCTCATGAGATTCACACAGGCTCACTTGTCAAGTTTGTCCAGGTCCCTCTGGATGGCATCCTGTCCTTCTGGTGTGTCAACTGCACCACTCAATCCCACTGTTTGTGTCACTGATGAAGATATTAAACAGTAATGTCCTAATATGGTCCTCTGAGGGACACCACTTGTCACTGATCTCCATCTGCATATTGAGCCATTGACCACTGCCCTCTAGATGCGACCATCTAACCAATTCCTGTTAAAATGAATTATGAACAAAGAGGCTAATTTCAGTGTTTCATCCATACAGAAGAAATTTGATATGTATAGGTGTAATTTATGGTTATACTGTATCATGTTGTTTTTTGAACTGGAAGCAGTAACATTGTATTTTCTTGGTCACTTCTTAGACACATCAGACAAACAATGTAATTTTTCTGTTTAACTAACTAGAGAAGTGTATGATCTTGTATTGTGAAGTAATAGATCATATATGGCTGTTCCATAAAGCATTCTGAGGCTCTAATGAGAGAAAAGAAAGTGAATTAAGCATCGTATTAAATCATGCTGTTTATTCTTCAGTTCTACTTAGCTGAAAGGCTACTGTTAAATTTTGATATTGGAAGTCAGTTCTGTTAAATATCTGTGCATGATCAAGTGGCTATGTAGGACTTCAGAATAATAGACTCAATGTTCTTCATTCATACTGTCTTGTAGTAGGCATATAGTTCACCAAGGGGAAGTGCAAAGTGCTGCACTTGGGGAGGAGCAACCCCATGCACCAGTATATGTTGGGGGCTGCTCAGCAGGAAAGCAGCTTGGCAGAAAAGGACCTGGTGGTCACAAAGTTGAACATGAGCCAACAATATGCCTTTGCCACAAAGAAAGCTAATGGTGTCCTGGGCTGCATTAAGCAAAGTATTGCCAGCAGGTTGAGGGAGGTGATCCTTCCTATCTACGTGTTACTGGTGAGGCCCCATCTGGAGTGCTGGGTCCAGTTATGGGCTCCTCAGTACAACAGAGAGATGGACATACTGGAGAGTCCAGCAAAGGACCACTAGGACAATTACAGGACCAGAGCATCTCTCCTGTGAGGAATGCTGAGAGAGCTGGGACCGTTCAGCCTGGAGAAGAGAAGGCTCAGCGGGGATCTTAGCAATTTTATATAAATACCACCTGAAGGAGGGTGCAAAGAGGATGGAGCCAGGCTCTTTTCAGTGGTTCCCAGTGACAGGATCAGAGGCGATGGGCATAAACTGAAACACAGGAGGTTCCCTCTGAATATCAGGAAACAGTTTTTCACTGTGAGGGTGACCGGGCACTGGCACAGGTTTTCCCGGAGAGGTTGCAGCATCTCCATCCTTAGAGATATGCGGAAGCCATCTGGGCATGGTCCTGGGCAATGGACCGTAGGTGGCCCTGCTTGAGTAGGGGAATTTGACCATATGAACTACAGAGGTCCTTTCGAACCTCAATCATGCTGTTATTCTGTGATATGTAAATGTTCACGTAGTTGCTGTGCTTGTGGTAGTGTCTAAAGGCAGTAGCGTTTATTGCACGCTATTGATAAGAGTGGTAAGTCAGTCATGATAGAGTATAACAGGAATTTGCAACCCAGTCGGAAAAACCCTGTGTTTTGAATTTGAGAGCCACTGTAGTAAAATCCAAGCAGCAGTGGTCAGTATTTAAATGGTGTCAAACTGTAGGTGAGTATAATGAAAAAACACAAAATCAGAAGGTAACATCTTATTGTAATACTGTTGCATATACTGTAGTAACACAGAGGACACTAACATGCAGATGTGTGTGTCTGTCTGTCATGTTCACTTGTTCTGGGGATTTAATTATGTAAAACATTTTATAATTAGGAACACTGCCTCATTAAAATTAATTGCAAAATATAGAAGTTTAGAATGTCACATCGATTTGTCACTTCAAGAATGAGACTAGTGACAAATAATGAAATTGACAGTAGTAAAGTTGTACAGTGGTTAAAAAAATAATCTAATTTTGATTGGGCAGGATTGTACTTTGTGATAATTAGTAAAATATGAGGCATATCTGCTCTGTAATCTTTTGAGCTGAAAAAGGCAGGGTGCAAACATCATCTGTATTACACTACGGTGAGAGCAGCAGATACCACAAGAACATCAGCAGCAGAGGAACAGAATAACTGAAAGGTGCGTTACAGTGCATCAAATTTCATGGCAATGACTTTATAGACCCCTTCCTCTGCAATTTTTTTTCACCAGCTTTTGCCATTTATATTAGTGTTCCTATGTTTAAAGAACTAAATTTTAATATGCTGATGACAGGATACTAAGCTTTTCACATTGAGATCACAAGTTCAAATGCAGATGTAATTGGCAATGACAAAGTAGTTGCCCTCTGCTCAGCAGCCTGTCTTGCAGTGAGTTGTTGGTCCTAGCCTAGAGCTCTGTGCACAGAGGCACTCTGCCCATGTAGCGCATGCCATGGGAGTGATCAAACTTGCCAGAGGGTAAGAATTGAATGGGCATCTGGACACTTAATTATTCTCTGACTCCTAGAAAGAATGTTTGTTTTTGCAGCTGTGTGGTCAGACAGCAGTCGAACCCAATTGGGTTGCCTCTGAGCATTTTCTTCACCCTGAGTCTTTCTGAAGCTGAGATATGATATGAGCACAAGCTTGGAGATCTGTGCATGCTTCTTTAATGTAATGTATAAATGGATGTATTAAATGAGATATGTTCAGGGAGGATTAATTTTTCACGTGGTTTACTTGAACAGAGCTTCTCCAGCAATGTCAACTATAAAGCTGTCCTGCCTCTTATTATTCATAAACAAAATGCCCTGTTCGTTATTATTCATAACTTTAAAAAAGATCAATTGTTTGTATGGGAGATAAGTTTTTTTTCCTTTTAAGTATTAATGAAGAGTTTCTTGCTTTTGCCAGCCCTTTATTGTAACTATTATTTTGTGACCAAAGTGTATTCTTGTAAATGCCTCTTACACACCTTTTAATATGATAAAAATATTAATTGATATGCTTGAGACCCAGAGGAATATTCACAGTTAAAATTGGCTTTTAGTGCTACAACTAAAATCTTCAAAAAAGGGAGGAGGCTTTTTAGTGTTATCCTTTTATGTCTCTTGTATTTCAAGCTCTTTTGGGGTTTTATTTTGTTTGGTTGATGGTTTTGTTTTTTAGAAAGGAAGTAGACAGGTTCAAATGTGGAGCTTCTAGTACATTTAGGGTTATGTGCTTTTCTTTTTATTATTATAGGGTAACACTGTTGTTGTATGGTTATTACCTGTATTACCTATACGAGGGTTCTCAAGTCTTCAGCTGAGAAGTCGATGAATTATTGTGGAATCTTGTAGCTGTTTCATCATTTGATAGACTCAGGACTATTAACTGTGTGCATTCTTTGGCTTCATAATGCTTCCTACATCTCACTACTGCAAAAAGCTCCAGCTATCCCTCAACTCTGTTCAGTTACCAAAAAAAGTATCCTTTTACCCTGTTGTTCTGGCCCAATGGCTTTCAGTTGTAGCGGTGAATATTTTGACTCTTACAGTCTACTATATATTAAGAATGCAGTAAAAAGTGGGAAGTATAATTTAAATAGGAGACCTAAAGGGCCACCATTCTGAGGGTGTTTTGTTTTTTTTTCTCCCAAACTAGTTAAACTACCTCTTTCCTATTGCAATAGTCTTCAGATTCAGAGACATTTCTTCTTTTCTTGAAATCTTAGCAAAGTCAAGAGCAACTGCCTTCACTTTATTTTCCTAGTGGTTGCTTTAGCACTTGCTTTGGAGGACTTCTCTTGTTCCAGTGCTGGTTCCATCTTTTCTTGTACATCCTACAAGATCTGCTACTTGATCTTTGGTACTAAAAGTCTTACTGTAGGACTGCTGTCTTTTTACTGGTAATGAGTTGATCCATCTGTACCCTGGACCTCTCTCCTTTTTGGATCAAACTCAGCCTTTAGCCCATCTCTCTAAAACTCAACCAAAAACCTTGTGGAACTCTACCTATTTGTAGCTAGAATAATGCTACTAAACTTTTCTTGCCCTGCCTCTTCTACTACCTTTTTCATTGCGGAGGATTAATGCATCATCCATCCCATCACTTTGAACCTGTAACCTGAGTGTCATCCTTGGCTGGTACTTGTAGGTCCTGGTCTCTGGGCTGTATCAAAAGATGTAGGCACGTGATATCAACTGGTTGAGTTGCCACACCTAATCTTTCTTTTCTGCCTGCCTTCAGAACTGTAGGCCATGCCATGATGATTGCGTATATTATGGTTTTATCTGTCCAGTCTCTATGCCTGTTGCATCACATGCTTCAAGCTTTCAGCTGCTCACTTGGCTTGTCACTTCCTTCGTTAGCTTGCTTTGTTCAGAGTTGCTCATGTCAGATTCCTTGTCCTTCATTTTCAAAGTCTCCAGCAATAGTGCTACTTATGATTAACTAAGATTGATTTCTGTTGTAACTCTGCCAGTTATGCCAGACTTCATTTCTTAAACCTTCACTATCCTGTATCAAATATACTTCCCCTTTCCTTCCAGTGCATCCTGGCCTGCTGTGCTGAGTCAGAGATGCTGGGTGTTTTGATTTGCTTATGTTCCTGAAAGGGCTTGAAATTTGCAGAATTTTTGTTTTGGTTACTGCATTTCATGTCTTATGTATTAGCCCCCTTATTTTGGTCATCTCCAGATAAAATCTTGCTTGCCTTGTCTTGTCTGACTTGTTTTTCCTTCCAATGCTTGGCTGGATGTCTGGGGAGCACGTGAGAAGCAGCTGGAGGATCACCCTTCCTCTCAGGGCGGAGAGGCACAGCTACGGTTTGCCCAGTTCAGGATTGTGCTGATAGCCAGACTTGTCAGGAGTGAATATCTTTGGTTTCACTGGGCTATTACGAATTTGTCACTTTGCTCTCTGCCCACTGGGTGTCTGACTCCCAGTATTGGATAGGAATTTTCTAGGACAAGTTTCCTGCGATAAGCATGGGTTCAAGATACTCATTGCTTCTGTATTCTTTGTGTGGCTTATCTGTTCTGTCTTCTGTGCTTTCTGTTCAACATCTAGAGAGTTGGTGCTTTTGTTACATGTAGCTTGTCATCCATGCTGTGGACATATTTTTGACTTGAGCTAAATGTCTGTTTCATGGCTGCTTATAATTTGGTGATTATGACACTTACATAAAACAATATTATCCCCTTGCAATAACTGTCAATGCAACATTATTTATACTCTGTTAAAATCTTACTATCAATTTATTAGAAAAATTAATAATATTTTTTCAGTTATTAGATCCTTTCTTATAAACTGTAAAATTAATGTTCCTTTCACAGAGGCAGGTGTAGAAGTGCTGTTTCTGAGGACAATCCCCCTGCTTTATTTCTTGCTTTTTCTTTTTTCTCTTCTTTAAGCAGCAGTTGCCAGTGTACTCTTCTGCTGCAAAAGTGAATGCACAGAGCCTAGAGAGAATAATGTCTTTCTAACTCTTTGAAATTAATATAGGTATCAGTATTGTTGTTATTCTTACTGATTCCAGAGGCTCCAGCAGATTGCAGTCCTTGTTTGGTTTGGGTTTTATCCATGCAGAGAGATAGAAAAGATTCTCATTCAAAATTTTGACTATTCCGGAATAAAAAAAATAATTCACTATGGACAAACTTGTAACACACAAGGCACTGAATGCACGGACATACATGGTTGTTTTTTTTTCTGATTAATGCTTGGCAGTTGTGTTGGAACTGGAGAAAAGAGTTAAGGGCACAAAATTAGGCAGAAATTAAGATCATGGAGGTTGTTTTTGCTTGTACCATCAGGCTTCCAAAACACTGAAAGCAATGACTAGAAATTATGTGTGCGTAGGGGGTTAATGTATTAAGGAAAAGGCATGTTGGAAGAAGTTCAAGTGAAATAGTTTATTCCACGAAGAAACTACTTATTTTGTGCTAAAGCAACAGGTTCCAAATGGATATGCTTTAGTCTCTGATATTTTCAAGGGAGACTTTCAGCGTTGCTTGTTAGAGAATAGTGCAAGAGAGAAAGATTAAATAGCAGAGACTTATTATTGTGGTGTGCTGAATTTTTATTATTTGATTCATCAGAGCTGAGGCTAGACAGTTTGCAAAATGTCCCTCTTCCAAGGTAAGTCTGTTGCTGTGCTTCAGTTGAATCCTTCTAATTAAATATGAATGTTTCATTACATTAGCTATGTTATTTATGTGAGTATTTGATCCTTGCAGACTACAAAGACAAAATGCACCAAAATACAAATTTCCAAATACAGCTATTCCAATGAAAATTAAAGACTAGTCTGACAATTTGAATTCACCTTTTATTTGGCTTTTCAGTATGTAATGAAATGTTTTCTATTTTCTCACACCTGTAACATGCTTTAGTACTAAATTATGCTTTCATTTGTCTGGATTAAAGTGGGGATAGCTTTTATTACTACAAATGGAACAATGGACAAGTTGGAAAAAGTACATCTAAGCAAATTTGATTTTTCATCCATCTGCAAACACATTATTATTAACTGAAGGAAATATTATTATAACTGTTCACGAATTACTGTGAAAGAATCTTTAGTGATGAGTCCAGTCATCCAAGAAGTCATGCATATTTTGGAATCTGGACCTGTTCTAAAGGGATTCAGAATATGACCTTTCAAATAGTCTGAGTAACCTGCCCAGGAGTGTTTGAATGTGGTCAGCTGTACCTTGTGTCACTTCAGAATATTGAATGCAAAACCTCTGAAATGAAAGAAGAATTCACTGAAGTTATACAGCGTGACATTTGAAAAACAGGGAAAAATCTTGTGGCCAGTGTAATGAAGACTGTGCTCCTATTTATTTGCAATGCCTCTGTGTTTAAAGTATTGTGAAATGTAAATGATAAACTTTTCATGTTGCCACTTCAAAATAATGGTTACTTTTCAAATGTAAATACAAATTTCATTATTACTGTATTCAGTTTTTGTAAAGGGCTCCCAAGGGTTGACATTTGTCTAATTTGTTGTCCCTGTGAATGGCAAATTTACCAATCATTTCTCAGTTTACCTCAGTGTGAAACATTGCCTGTAGTGGTAAGACAATTTTTTTTTCATATCTGCTCAATCTTTTTCCTCACTATACACACACAGTCCTAATGCTTGGATGCTCAATTGCACATTATTGAAATGAGATGAAGATTTACTTGGTGGGCTAAGTTTGAAAGATAGAAAAGAAAACCACCCAGGTGTAGATGTCAGCATGTGACTAGTGTGTTTTTAGGGGAAAAATCCTTCAAATACCTTAAATCTGTGAGTGCCACTTCATTCCTTACTTGCCTATGAAAAGACAGGAGAGGGAGCAGCTATGCTTATTCCACAATTCCATTTTCTTCACCTTGAAAAATGATAAATTTTCAGGATGTACCCTATAAAAAAGAAATAGTGATGAGATGTGTTTGGATGCGTGGTTTTCATTCTGAAGAGCTGTGCATTCTAAGGCAATAGACCTGTTATTAAGGAATAACCATGCTTATTTCACCATATATTTTGAAAGTTGAGGTCTAAAACACCTCATCTGTGTCTATATGCTGCAGCAACCACAGCTGTTACGAAAGGAGTTAATGTGAAAATATTCTTGTTTTTGAATAGGAAAAGGTTATTGACAGGTCACAGTCTCCTTGAATCCAAATCCTCCTTAACTTCCTTCCCTGATCTGGTTGGTTTGTTGCGCTGTGTCTTTCCCCCCCCCACCCCCCCATCTGCTTATTTCCTTTTTATTTTCTCCTTTGTGTATCACTTTAAGCCTTTTAAAACCATCGCAAGTACATAGTGAGCCTTTCTTCTTAAAAAAAGATGAAGGGACACAGAAGAGACCATAGGAAAACAGCCTTTTTTTCCTAGGCTTAATAATTTTTATTCAGTAGATTTTCTTTCTTATGATCTTTAGTTTTGGATCTCAGATCATTCTGGTTGCTGCTGCTGGCTCTATTCAGTTGATGCCTATATTACTAAAAAACAGTACCTAACCCTGGTCTGATGAACCCAGCTAAGACCTTATCCGTGTAAAGCAGGTTGGAGGGATGATTTCAGGTGTTTTTCAGGATGTTATGCTATCAATGCCTCATGTTTTTGCAATAGCGTTGAAACCACTGTTGCCTTTCACTCAGTTTTTGACACTTTCCTGAGAGAATTCGTTCTTACAGAGCTACTGGTCCCCCACTGTCTTCAATCCTGTGTTTGCACAGTTGATTCTTTCTATGTAAATCTTCAACCTTGGATTTATCCCTTACTGAATTTCACAGAGGTTTCTTTTCAGGCGGTTTACCAATAATCTCGATCATTTCAAGTTTCTTCTGGCTGCCTTTGTCATCTTCAAATAAGCATATTCTTTCTTCAACTTCATTAATTAGAACTGACTGGAAGAGCTTGCAGTGCCACTTGATACGTCTTTCCGTTTTGAGTGGTCCGCTGACCACTCCTCTTTGTCTACTGTTAGCCAGTCCGTTCTGCATCTACATTTGTTATGTCAAGACTATGCAGCACAGATTATTTTGTCTTTACTTTTAATATTTTTATAAAGGACACCCAAATACCTAGCTTGAAAGGTTTTTGTTAAGAGGTAAATGAGAAGGTTGTTTGAAGATCAGGGAAAAGCTCACAGTTGGTTCTAGCTGTAATAAAATCTTGTAAAAACTGCTGCTTCTGGTAGATGCAGTTACTGTAAATTGCATAAAGGAAGCTGATTAGGTTAGATTTTGCTGTAGGTTGACTGAACTTAAATAGGACATAGTAAAAGAATGAAACTGTTGCCACAATTTATTTTCTCTGTTAGAAACGGAGTTGCCTGCTACCAAAGTGTATTCTTTATAAAACTGACTAGTCTATATCGCCCCATTCACTCAAATGGGTGAGATGCTGAGTTATTTCGTGAGGTAGTATGGGAGGCCCTATGAACTGAAGTAATTTTGTCCCCACGTTCCTCACTGACAAAAACTCAGTCCCTGTGTCAGCTTTATCCAGCCTGGTTTGCACCGGTGGTCTCACAGAAAAGATGGACAATCCTGTGACCAGAGTTGAACTGGAGTTTTCTGTATAAACTTCACTGAGTGAGCTTGGGGAAATCAGTTGGTCCCGCACTCTTTGGAGGTATTTGAATTCCTTACTTCTGTTGATTTCCTTGAGTTAAATGCCTAACCGCCCTTGAAGGGCCAAGCCTGATACTGCAGTTTGACTAGTTGAAGTTGGTGCAAGGCTGTGCTCCATTGACATGGCAGTCCCTGCCATTGCAGACGGGACTATTAGTGATCATGTCACTGTGTTTATCTAATTAAACTCTGACTGTCCAAAATAGTATTAGTGTTCAAGTGTCTCCTCATCTTCACAGCACCTCTGAATCCACTGAAGAAGATGGGAACCTGGATCATATGGAATATGTAGTCCTCTAACACAAAAATTAGTAAGAAGGAAAATACTAAATAACAGGCAGGTGCCAAGGTCTTTTGATTTATAGAAAGTTGAGAGAGATGCTGTTTTTAAATGTACTGTAGGCTTTGTTCCTTAAATTATTTCATCAAATTCTAGCCACTGATTTTTATTTTTACTTGTACTTTTTTTTTTAATACCTCCTAGAGGATATCCAATACACCTGTATATTATCTTTATGTTATTAAGGATCAGATTTTCTCAGAAAGGGTGAAATTCGTACTTCCCACAGATTTATTTGTGCTTTTTTTTTTTTCCCCAAAAAGTCTCTAGGAATTTTTGCATAAATGAGGTGTTACCTTGCCTCAGCCTACCACTAGCCTTTGAAATGTTTTTTTCTGGGGGTGACAGTCAAGGTTGTGTAATAGTAGGTAACTCGTAATACTAGCCTGGACAGCCTTCTTCCACTTTGCCTTCCTTCACACAATGTTGGTAGCCAAAAAGCACAAAATTCTTCCATCCTTTTCCCATAGAGTTGTGTTGACCATTACCTTCATTACGTAGAGGAAAGAATGAGTGAGCTTGGGTTGCATCCTTGTATAATTTATGAAATTTGTATTTGATGTGAACTGTTTCAAATCTTTAATGAGGTCCTACAGAGGCAGCTTTCTTCTGAGGCTGCTTTTGTCTCCTGCTGTGAATTAGAGCTTTATGTATTCCACTGTGAAAAAGATTTAAAACCTGGATGATTTCTTTGTAGTCTCTTTAACAAAAATATTGAAAATAAAGTTCTGTCTCTACTGATCTTTTTGTCTTGAATGGATCCAGTATAGTTCGTAACTTTACTGCAAGCCAGTAGGTTTTGCTTTGCAACAGGTGATTTCTTCCTATATCACCATACTCTAATTAATATGATGTAATTTTCAAGTATCATCTTTATGACTAAGAAAACGCAGCAGCAGTGAACATAGATCATTTTGTTTCTGCAGTGTTTATTCAATAATATTTTAGTTAATTATAATTTGGGAAAAGCTAGCTTACCCGCAAGCACAGTTCTGCTCACCTGTATGATCTAATTAATAGTTAATTATATCGGGATCCGTACATACTAACATTAAGCAACCACATTTGTTTGTAAATGACTCCTTACAACTGAAGCTTTAACACCGATAGCCTCAGAAAATAAGAGCGATTTTCTATATTTTCAGCAGCCTTGCTTTTTGCTGAGCTCAGAAACCTTTTTGCCCTTTCTCGCTGAACATGATAGGTGTTTTGCTGGAGACCACTGTGGTTAAGGGAAGACAGTTTGAATCAATGTATAGAGCCGCTGTCTGGAAATGCAGCGATGCTTTATTTGAGTGCCAAGAGCTGGCTGTGTGCCCTTTGTGCAGGGACTTAGCTCCTCTCTGTTCTAGCACCTGTGCTCCTGTCTGCCTTACATTTTCTTGCTTTCTTGCATTCTTTATTGTCTCTGATAAACAGCGAGATTTTCTATGTATCTCTTTCACTTTAGTGTTTACTTAATCTTTAATTATGTTAACATCTGGGTACTCAAGTCTTTAATCTGTGTAACCTTTTATGCATCACTGAGACTATATGATAGGCAGGTAAAATTGGGGGTACGGGTGGGGCCTAGAGGCCAGAAGACAAGAAGTGACTTGTCAGATATCGCGCGGGAGATTTCCACAGTGCTGGTCGCTACCTCTGGTGTCCGAGCCTTAGCCCAAGCCAGCAGGTTGTCCTTCCTCTGCACAATCATTCTGAAACACACGTTTCCAAGGTACTGTGTTTTCCACACTGTGGAACAGAGTGCAAAATACGCAGCTGAGAGATGTCTTACTATAATAATGATGCAGTCCTTTGGTATTTAGAAGTATTAATAATAAATTCTTTCAGTAGCTGCTTGAAACAAGCCACAAAGTATTTTTTCCACCACTTTAAATGTGTATGTGTGTGTGGAGACGTTACAGCACAGATCAGTTACAGAATGAGCCTGCTTTGCCTGTCTGTGTTTCAGATCTATTTTTATGTACCGCTTTCTTTTCAAGGTCCTGAATAGCACTACTTGTTTGTGGAATTGTGCATATCCTGAATCTTAGATTTTTAATATATCCAAATTTGTACCAGTCCCAATGAAAGCATCATGAATAAGCATCCTTTACAGACCTGGCACATTAGAGATGTAAAAGCAAATGAGATACAGCCAAGCTTAGAATGTAAAAATTTGTGATATAACACTTGGTGCTTATATACCAAGAAATAAAAGCTAACTTTCCTTTGGCATTTTGGCTCATAGCATTTTTTTTCCCTTTATATTAGCATATAAAATATTTTAATCTAACTCCCATGATAGTAGGATAATTGGTATTTTCAAAATTAATGTTTAATATTTCAATTTGTTCTATGTTCTGAATTTATTGTTAGCCATGAAACCTACAAGAAACGTAGAGGTGTAAAGATTATTAAAGCTGAAATAATTCCAAAATTGCTTCCTTTTAGAGCTTGTTCCTGTTAGCTGCAGATCTCTTTTTTTTTTTTTTTCTTTCTTTCTTTCTTTCTTTCTTTCTCTGCGATGAGTAGTCATTTTCATTTTCAGATTTTTAGAAGTCTGGGTAATTCAGCATTTTCTGGGTCCAGACACATGGAACTGTACAAAGTATTCATATTAACATCAGAATTGTAGAATATCTTGGTTTGGAAGGGACCTTTAAAGGTCATCTAATCCAACACCTCTGCCATGAGCAGGGATATTTTCAACTAGACCAGGTTGCTCAGAGCTCCGTCCAGCCTTGCCTTGAATGTTTCCAGGGATGGGGCCTCCACTACCTCGCTGGGCAATCTGTTCCAGTGTTTCACCACCCTCATTGTTAAAAATTTCTTCCTTATATCTAGTGTAAATCTACCCTTTTTCAGTTTAAAGCCATTGCCCCTTGTCCTGTCACAACAGGCGCTGCTAAAAAGCCTGTCCCATCTTGCTTGTAGGCCTCCTCTAAGTACCGAAAGGACACAATTAGGCTTTCCTGGAGCCTTCTCTTCTCCAGGCTGAACAGCTCCAACTCTTTCAGCCTTTCCTGATAGGAGAGGTGTTCCATCCCTCTGATTGCATTTGTCCATCTCCCTCGACCTCGACCTGTTGGCCACATGTCTTGTGATGCAGCCCAGGATACGGTTGGCTTTCTGGGCTGCGAGCGCACAATGTCGGCTCATGTCCAGCTTTTCATCCACCAGCACCCCCAAGTCCTCCTCAGCAGGGCTGCTCTCAGTCCCTTCATCCACCAGCCTGTATTGGTAGCGGGGGTTGCCCCAACTGATGTGCAGGAGCCTGCACTTGGCCTTGTTGAACCTCATGAGGTTCACACAGGCTCACTTGTCGAGCTTGTCCAGGTCCCTCTGGATGGCATCATGTCCCTCAGGTATGTCGACCCTTGGAATGGCAATAGGGAGGAGAAGAATCTAATTTTGATGTTACTAGAAAGTAAAGTATTATCAGGGATTTAACTTAATTCTGAGATCAATAGTTACGGTGCTAATAAAGGGGAATTTATCACTCTTCCATAGTAGCTTTCCCTTAAAGACCATAGGTCAACATCAGTGAGGGTTAGAGTACCATCAGGTTGATATAGAGAAAAAACAATGAAATGCAAATCTGAAGTGAATGTAGGGTGGATACACTGGTTTGAATAAAAAGTAGTGAAAATTTATTACCTTGTTGTATGTCCTAGTATATAGACATATTCAGTGGTAATGTATTTGATGAGTCCTTTATGTCTTCAGAAGTGTGTGGTACTAGGGAAGACGTGAACTAGCAAATGAATATGGCAAAGCCAAAAGGGGCAGCATTTCATAGAAGTGAACGGCATCAGGAAATTTGGTTTTTGTTATGGGTTCAGAGGTAAAGACAGACAGAGAGGAGCTGCTTTTTTTTCGTTAAGGTTGATGAAAATGTCTTGCACTGAAGTGCAGTGGCAAGCTGCATGGGTGGGAGAGTAGTTCAAGCCTGTGAATGGTGAGACCCTCCATCCTCCCTCAGCATCTTTCCCTGTGAGCTACGGAGGAGAAGAGCAAGTGAATGAGGTGTGTATTTGGTAAGGTCCATTGGTTCTGCCATATTGTTTCTGCAGTCCACAGCAGCTGGTTAAAATTGAGAGCAGCATACTTCTAATTCGATGATCTTTGGGTCACTTGCATGCATTGATTTGTATGTATATACATATGTGAATAAGTTTTCCAGCGTGGAGTTGTTGCAGGCATCGTGCTAGTTAGGACACTGCAGCTGGTGTGGCCACGGAAGACTTGTTTTGCTGTAGCAGTGGCAAGGTGCCTGTGGCCACTGGCGTTGAGGAATTAAGCACCGTGGTTTGTCGAGACAGAGCTCGTACCCAGCCACATAAGTGTTTTTATTACAAATGCAATTTATTTTTAGTGTCTCCCGAAGTGATTTCTGTAAGGTTGTGTATCTAGTTTGTGAAGCTGTGGGTATTTCACTCTTAAGCTTAGAGAAGTGTAGACTGCTGTGAGAATGACATGACCTTACTGATTTATTGTGGCTTCCTGCCTTTTCCTGTGGTTCCAGCAAGTACTTAAGCTGGGTCCTGGACTGTTTGCAGAACAGAGTCCAAAATGGATAATGGCGAAAGCTTAAAAAAGCCAACCAACCAAGCAATGAAAAAGACTTCACAACTGAACCACACCATCCTTTCTACTTTTCTGGCTTTTTTTATCAGCTATCATAATATTATGGAGAGACATCAGAATTAGAGGAATACATCTCACATTGGGGGGGTACCTCCAAACTGGAAATGATGCAAAAGAAGATGGGCTTTAGGACAGCAGTGTTCACTTTTTTGTCTTATTTGCTTGTTTGTTCCTTGTGCATGTGGTTTAGGGCTGTGCAGGCATGGGACAGCTTTGTGTCCCTTCTCTGCTTCCCACGCTTTTTGAACCACTTCTAAGATTCCTGTAACAGAAAGAGTAGCTGCTCGTTGTTCCTGGGTGCATAGTGTACTTGGAGTTATCTAACATCAATATACATTATTCAGACTCTATATAATGTCAAGCAACCAGCACATACGTAATCGTAAGATCGAAGAGACCTGGAAAACAGCAGAAAAGGAGCTGCTTCCTCATTAAATTTAGAGATAAAGACATAGGCAGAAGTTGAAATAAACTGTTTTCATTAGGGAGAAAAATTATTGGGGCCAGAGGTTCCCAACTGCTTGCCTAGTACTGGTAGGCTTTAAAGTGTTTGCAGGGATTGTGTTCTGTGCACCTATTTCATCCATAATGCGCCTTCCTTGGGGAAGATAATCTCTGTGAGAAGGGGACAATGTGACCCAGAAACAAGGCAGCTCTGGTCTTGGGAGAGCTGGGAGAACAGTGTGAGCTCTGTGACCAAGTAGCTATGTGAGTCTTGGCAAGTTAATTCTCCTCTTTGTTTCTTAGTGCTTTGTCTAACTATGTAGAGCATGCAGGACCAGTTACTGGCACAGTTGATGTTTCTTACTGTACATTTGTATAGTGCCTAGTACAGCATATCCCTAGTCGTAAAAGGCCTCAGTGCCAGAGATAACGCGTATTGTAAGCTGTGCAAAATGCACTGGATGCTGAAAATCCTCAGGAAAAGCAGAAGCGAACTAAGTTAGCCCGTCAGATTTCTTCATCAAGCAACAAAATTGGATGGTCTAAATTTGAATGTGGTGTCTCATTTGGTGGGATCTCGTTGCTGTTGGCTAGCTAGTAGGTAGCACTTGCGACACTGCATTAATAAGTTTGCATCAGGGTGGGAATGAGGGCTTACTCTCTCTCTTCTGTTTTCCTGGATAGGAGGCAGTGTGCAATGGATTTTTGGTTAGATCTTGGTTCTGCTTCTTATCACCATCTTGGCTATCTGAGTAGCGGTAATGCCTAATGTGCCACAGGGATGAGGTCTGCGGGCAGACCTCAGGACAGAACCCAGCACTGCGTGCTCAGTCCAGCGCCCAGCAGGATGTTGCCCACCCCACGAGAAAGGGGGCTAAGCAGTGTTGGCCAAGGAGCGTGGCCACGAGCACAGGGCTTTTGCTTGGGCCACCACAGCAGTAACTCCACTGGGACCACCTGCTTAGGCTGCCTCACTGCTCAGTGAGCCTCTTACTTGGGATTTAGGCAGAATTTAAGCTCTTAGCCCCCAACCCAGGTTGAACACTCCCTTAAGGAAGAGACTGATACTGTGTACATGGCTCTTGCTGAGCAAAACCATCTCATGTCTGACAGCCCCCCCCCACCCCTTAGATGTAGTTAGCTTAAGCAGCCAAAACACAAAGGCTACATAAATTGTTTTTACAACCTAGTGATCCATCACTCGAGCAGGCCGAGGCTCTAGGACAGTTGCCAAATGATGGTTGATCTGTTGGGGAGCACAAGGGCGTCTTTGCATGCCGTAAGCAGAAGCTCTTGGCCAGTAGTCTCAGCGTTTTCTCCTTCTTCTGCCTGCTCCAGAACCTGCTGTGCCTTGGGGGACTGGAGGAGTCAGAGGCAGCTCTGTCCAGCTCCTCTGCACCTGCTTTGTTGCCTTCCCTGCATGGGACCGGTTTGGGGAGTTTTCACCTTTCTCTATGATAATTGCTCTTCCTTTTTCTTATGAGTGTTCCTTATGAGTTCTTGAAGGAAAGAATGGAGTTCAACTTTGGTTTGAAGGTTGAGCTACAGCCTGCACTAGGATGCCTAGGGCTGAGAAAACAAGGCAGAAACAGTAGTTGAGGATGTATCACAGTCTAATAAAAAATTTATATACTAGACTCCCCATATTGAGCAAGACTTTAAAGCCAACAGAATGTGCATATTATTTAATAACAGGTATGAATATTGTATAGTATAGTAGGCAGTTTCAAACAGGCTTTTCTGGACAGATTGGAGTGTGACACAGCTTTATGAATCAGAAAATCAACAATTAAAGTATATGTTTAAAAAAAAATGATTAAATATCAGTTTCAAAACTTTGATCTTTTGACTGTTGCTCCCTAAATGGCAAAAGTTTATGGTGGTTAATTGTAGTGGATAGGGGCAATGGGATAACTAAACAAATGTTATCAAGAACGTGCAACATATTCTATGATTAAAGATTCTAATTCTATTCTCTCAGGTAAATATTTCAGATGTGTGTGTTTTATGGGTTTTTTGATTACCCAAGAGAATAGAATTGTAGTAAAGCAATATTAAAAAATGCACATTATGTACCTAATAGGCCAACACTGTTGAATATATATAATTATATTTTCGTAGCTTTTTGCCTGAGTTCAGGGTGTTAATAACTTTTGAATAATCAAGTATTTTGGCTGTTTTCTTTTGAAGGAAGCAAAATATTTAATGGCATGATATGTATGTGCCAGTGAATGGTATTCCATGTTGAACTCTTGAGCATTCCTTCCAGTTTATGTGCATGAACATAATGTGTTCAAAAGGATGAAAACCCTGAAGTGTTCAGTGATAAAGCAAAGCACAGCATCAGTACTTTATTTTGATTGCACAAAGCTCTACTACTAAGCAAGTCAATGCAGAATCAGCCTTTCCGTATTAATAGAATGTGGTGGAGCAAAAAGCATATAAACTACCACTAAACACAACAAAAGATCAGGAAAATCAAAATTTTACTGTCTTTACTGTTTGTATATTAGGGAGTTTCGCCATCTTGCTTGTGGTCCAGAATCATTTAATTAGGTGTTCTATTTTATGATTAATTCTATCAGTGTATGTATTTACCTTTAAAGTCATTTTAGATTCTGTCTTGCCACTGATGTAGTTTTTAATCTCAGTGAGATGTGGCTGAGCGGGTTGTCTTCTGCCTTACTCAAGAAAGACACAGTCTGTGTCACTGTAGTCTTGGAGAACCCCAGCAATATTTAATGTTTATTCCCCTGATGGCCAAGGTGAGGTAGGAAGGTGCTCCTGTCTCCATTTGATAGATGGAGACTAAGGTTAAGATATCTGATGTGGTTGAAGCCCAAATGCTTTCAGGAGGGACTTCCTGATGATGACTGAGTGACCTCTTCAACACTGAAAAAAGATACAGCTTTTGCACGAGAGAGGATCTCTTGTGCACATCTGGAAGGAAAAGCCATCCGAAAAGCTAACGTAGACGCCCTATGGGAGCAGGGCTAAATACACTGTGCTGAGGCATCTCAGTCTGGACGCTGTTGTAGGTATAGCCTTGAACACTGCCCTAGTTGGGCCCCATTTCTAATTTTTGTCCATTCTGGGTGTCTAAACTGATTGCTGTCTGACTTGATACTGGAGAAGAATACATGCCATCATAAAAGCTGGTTAAACGCACTTCTACCTCTCTAAGCAGTGTTCTCGTATATGAATTTAGGGGGATTGTCAGGAAAGCCTTACATTTTGTTATCAAGTTGGACAAATTCCCCCACTTATATGTCTTCATAAATGTAGCTTAAGATATTTTTTGGACTCACTGACTGATTATATAAATAGCATAATTTTAATGGCCCTTCAAATGAACAATAGCTAAGGGTTTATTTCTGTATGAGATTTATATTCCTTGCCCAGATGCTATTGATTCTTTACTAATTTGCATGGAAGTGACAAGCTCTGTTTGTGTTTGTCACACCCAGATGGCCAGAGAACAGGGGTTAGAACCTATTTTTATGAAAAGCGGATACCTTTAATAGAAGTACATTTCTCAGAAAAAATTGCTTGTGAGATACTGAAGAAAAGAACAGTATGAAACTATGTCTGGGATGTGATTAATACAAACCCTAAGGCTTACTTCTATATATTAAGAGTAAAACATAGCAGTTCCTGAAAATTCTGTCGTGGTTGTGGTGGGGAGACTATCCACAAAGCGGTTGTTGGTAGTAAAATGAGGCTTCATTTTTTGTTGAAGCAATTTGAAGTGAAAGAGTTTTGGAGCTCACCAGAAGTGCTGTATGTAATTGAATTTGAGAGATTCTGTTTATTCCTCTATGACAACAATGTCCATGTCTTTAGAGTTCATGGAGCTCTATGTTTGTTTCATAATGGCATGACCAGATTTGTCACGTTTAGTGTTGCAAGGTCATTCAGCAAATGGCTGCATGTTTAAGAGTAACAAAAGCAATGTGTAATTTCAAAAATAATTTTGTGTACTGGAGTATCTGGATGTTATGAGTAATCTGTGCACTTGTGAGTGATTCGCTACAGCTTACACTGTTTTAAAGATGGTGAACAATGTCTGCATGCTTATCAAATGAGGGCATGCTGGCTTGGTTTTTTTTACTGACAGTCTTAATGTGATTATTGAATATATACTGTATTTTCAGTGATGGTGTGAAGCCTAGAGATATGTATCCTTGAGCTGAGGTATTAAGGTTGTTCTAAAGCAAAAAAAAAAAAAAAAAAAA
>Ga0065711_1037686_pt1 | contig 19576 bp, 10 predicted proteins | sample Hoacrofraction12_FD_59098 | JGI IMG/M metagenome (GOLD analysis project Ga0065711, IMG submission 59098) | Hoatzin crop microbial communities from Cojedes, Venezuela - Epithelial fraction 12 v2 (version 2) | ecosystem: Host-associated > Birds > Digestive system > Esophagus > Crop | place...
CCTGGACAAGGTCCTGTGCAGCCTGCTGTAGTTGACCCTGCTTCGGCAGGAGGGTTGGACTAGATGACCCACAGAGGTCCCTTCCAACCCTGAACATTCTGTGATTCTGTGATTCTGTGATTTCAGTTTGAGACTAAGTCTGGATCCAGCCGCACTTAGGCTCCTCTCTCTGAGAAGGTGTTTAAAAAGCAAGGGGATCCGTTCTGAACCTTGTGACTCAACAGGAAGGTCTTCCTTACCGCTTACATCTTTCTCCAATCTCTCCATAAACCATCCTGCCTCAATCCTACTTCGATTTTGTATTCCATTCATTTAATAAGTAATAGAGTGAACCTTGCCAACGAACTTTGTTAAATCACATTTTATAAATTCTTATTAAAATCATCTTTTGCTAATAGCTTTGATGGTGATTCTTTAAGCGACCTAACCACTCATTCACGACACCAGTAAAGCAAGTGACCTGCTCTAGAAGAAGAAGAAAGAAGAGAAGAGAGAGAAAAAGCAATGGCTGCTAGTAACAAAGCTGAGAGGCCCACTTTAAGACTCCATCAATAACATGATGTTGGAGTCTCTGGTGGAAGTAGACCCCCTGTCTCGTTGGAAGAATGACTCTGGAAGTATACAAACCAGCATTCACACTCCCCGCTAGCTCCTTAGCTGTTCAAGGAATTTCCTACGGCTATGACTGATATGTAAGGTAAATGGGCCAACCATACTTACATCTACCATCCTCTGAACATGTTTGCTGATGGTTTTTGGATCAGGCTTTGGGGCTACTCCTGAGGCCCAGTCTGCAACTACTGGCGGTCTGGAAGGTGTCAAAGGCTAGAATAAGTTGAATGGAACTTCATTAGTAACACAGGGAAAGATTTTCAGTGTTACACTTCTTTCATTCGTGACAATGGACTATGTGATATAGGACTGCAGATATGACCATCTGTTGGACCCAATATCATACTTTTGACAATTACGTGGCACTTCAGAGGAAGCTCTTCCCTGAACTCTCCAAAACAGTGGTTGTTCCTTAAATTGTCACAGTTCACTGACAGCCCTGTAAATTCACCATCTTTTCCATATTTATAAAACAGGAACAAAACTACAATATAACACTCCTGGGTTTCATCATTTGAATCACATAAGAATTCTTATTTAAAAGAACCAGTATCAATTATCAAGATTGAGCCTGATGTCATGGCTCTACACAAGTAACTTCATTTGTGCTTGTGTTCATATTATAAAACCTGATATGGTGCCAACTCTCCCACACGTTCTAGCTTAGGCTTCATTATCAACCAAACAATTTATGCTTTAACAGGTTTTGCTTAGCACATAAAGCTAAAATGCTTCCAATTTAGCATAAAATAAAACAAAATTAATTCAAGGGATAAAAGTTATATCACTAATTAAAAAAAAAAATCTTTTTGTTAAGAATCTGGAAAGGCCCTTACAGCAGCTCGGTGACTTCGTGGCTCTCGTGCATATGAAAGCTCATAAATTTCGTCTTCTGTGTAGTAAAGATCAAGGGACAGCTGAAAACAAACACAACGTTAGTTTAATCCCAAAACCAGTCATTGCTACTTGTTAAACTTGTTCCTGGCATGCCTTAGTCTTTTTTGGTGGATTAATTTTTAATTTAGGTCACACCTAGAAAAAATGCACTTGAGCTGCACAGGTGTTCAACAGTGATTTGAAATGGATTCATTTCTAAATTCCAGACTGTTATTGCCATTATCTGGCAATCTGTACGATTACACAGCTACAGTCATTAGCACAGCAAATGACTGTAGGCATAATTAGCAGTCAGTTAATAAGTAACCTGAAAAAAACTGTTACTCCCATAATATTCCAGTGGTCTGTCATACAGCTAAGCACAAAAGCACCATTCCAATTAAACTGTCCATCAATTCAAATTCTCAAAAAACTCTTGTTTAAACATGTCATATTTATCCACTCCACCTCTGACCATGTTGAACTAAGAAGTATAAGAGGAGGATAAAAGATAGACTTGCACATATTATTGAGAAGCTTTAGCTGTCAGTAGCAGCTGTGCAGAGCGAGAAACATTACACCTGGGTAAAAAAATAAATTTGAAAAAATTATCAAATTTATATCTTGGCTTTTGCATGTGTCCTGAAAAATAGCATAGTGAATATTTTACTGACTGGCAACAAATTTCATGGTAACATGACACTTTTTGAATATTTACATGAAAATAATCACACTAGATACATGATTGAATAGAAAAGCTAGATGCAAATGTGTTACATGCCTCAATCTGTGATAAGTCCAAAGAAAATATAAACTTGTTACAGAGAGTCAAGTTCGTGGCAGTCATATGTATAGAAATTAAGAAACCAAGAAACCAAAATATGCCATTTTATCCAATGAATAACCTTACTCAAATTGCAGATATGCAATAACTTTCTTGTGAACAACTGCAAGAAATACTGTTGTAGTCATAGTGAATAATTTTAGATTCTTGGGGAAATGTTAAAGTAGTTTCTGACACTCAAAAAACAAAAGTCCAAATGTAATGATACTTCTATGAATCATTGACTTACGTATGTAATTACTAATAGCTCTTCAAACTGATTTGCCTGCTAGTGGGAAAGCATATGAGTGAAAGAAACAGAAGAAGGAGAAAGACTGTTGGAAAAATCAGGGAACAAACAAGAAAATTATGTGCCCTGGAATATTAGCAGATTAGAAGCTCCTGCTTTAAAAGAAAGACTTCATTTAAATTTATGTCCTATCATACATAGCTGCATGAAATTGTGGCTGATGTTCTACATACTTGTAATAGCCATTTTTATAAAACATTATTAAAACAAAAAGGACTTACAATAATTTGAGACAGAACATTTAAACAATTTAGCGGGAAGAAATTCACCACTTTATGTAGCTCCACTTCAGGCCTTGGGCATATGTGCTTAATTTCACACACGAACACTCCCAGAGAGCACAAATAACCTCAAGCACATAAGCATTTTTATCTGTCATCTTTTTGCTGAAACAGGGCTTGTAACCAGAAAGTGGAAGCAGCCTATCTATTTTTTCCAAGCTGAGGTACTTGTTAAGGCCAAACAAAACTGAGAAACAAGACAGGCAGATTTACCATTTTAATACAAGGTAGTATTTTAACTTACTAAGAGAAGCTAAAACTATTGTTGTGACATACGTCCTAGGTAGTATCAATTTTGTTAGTAACATGGTACTGACTGGATACGACTGGAAGAGTAATACAACAACTATATTTGACTAATGTTTATGTCAGACAGTTTTTCTAGTACCAGAAGAAACTTGGCTAGAAATGTGGCATGTTTAAGCCTACACATCATGGAGGACTGAACTTCTGAGTGAACGTTTGTGTGTTCAACACAAGGAACCTTTGTATGCAATATTCTGCCTCCAAGGTGGATCTAAGGAAGCTTCTACCTTTCTCCCTATTTAGGCTTAATCAGCAGAGGATTCAGAGTACGTCCTTAGTGAAAGTACAGAGAGAACGCACACTACAGAAATAAACATTTCCTTCCCTTACAGAAATAATTGGAAGCATATTGCTGAACTGCCACCTCTCCTCTTGCTGCCAGATAAATCAGTATCACTAACTTTTTCTCTTCTTTTATTATTGTATATTTCCTTAATGAAAAAAAAAAAAACAACTTACAATATTGTGTATTTATAATTAATGGAATTCTCTGCTTGGTTGTTTGAGAGGTATAGGAAATTATGTTTAAGATGGAGGTATTTATCTCATCTAACAAACTTACTGTAAGCAAATGAACAAGGTCCATATTAGCCTCCAGGGGAAGTGGCATTTCCTGGAGCTGTATCAGCTCATTTATGTGGTTATACAGAGAGTATAGTTTGTATATGTTAATTTTTTTGTTCTCCAAGTAGTCTGGCATGCCCTCATAAAGTGATATCAAGTCTTTCAGGTGGACCCCAAGGATTGGGATCTTAAAGTTACTGCACTCGTTATAGGCACGTCGGTAACTATCATAATTTCTGTAAGATGAAAGCAGTTCCGTCATTTCATTAAACACCTGAAAATAAAAAGAAAACAAAAAATCAAAATTGGTCACTGTTTTTGTTCTGGTCATACAGCACAAGAATTTCCCACATTATTGTTAGGGGTTTACTCACAATGACTCTCAAATTTTAAAACTTTAAGCTTTAAATGCAATCTAGGTATTCACCTCACCTAATTTAACTACCTATAATACGTAATTATAGATAGCTTATCTATAGAGTAATCTATGCTGGTCTTCGTACATCCCCTATTTAGTCAGTGAAAAGAAATTGGACCTTTCAAATCAAGGGGATGCATGTGCAGCTAATGCATAAGCACAGCACAAGCTCTCTTTACCTTCATAAAAGCAACCATCTTCACCTTAAAATGTGGAATGCACTTTTCTGGCTTCCAGGTCACCAGCTGGAATTGGAAAGTCCCGACAGAGAAACCCTACGCTGTGCTATAGTCCCATCACAGCACGATCATAATCCCTACTACAGTTCAAGGTGGCACAACTGTGCTTGTAAGAAAACCTTTTTTCCATGGAAATGAAGAAGAAACAACATATTGGACTTGTTGTAAAGGCCAAATGAATCTTAAGTCTAGCAGTATAAATATTTCCCTTTTTTAAAACTATACAAAGCTGACTCTTAACATTATAAAATCAATGGACCAATGTTTTCTTGTGGAAGTTCCTGTCCAACCCCTTGATTTTTAACCTTCACAAACTGTTCGTTTTAAGTCACTAATTACCAGCCTTTATTCAGCTGCTTTCTATTAGCACTTGCATACAATTTTTTGATGCAAAAAGTTATTCAAAAGATGGACACATACGCAGCCCACTCCTTATAATGACAACATCTGTAAAACAACTTGCTTCTAAAATAATCTTGCTAACTGGTTTTACAGATCCTGAGAGCTGCAACCGTTATCAGCGGGAGGTCATACTTGTGGTCTATACCCCAGGGAGGCACTGTTCATTCAAGCTGATCATACTGTGATCAAAACAGGTTCATTAGATACCTATATGAAATCTTTCAGGCCCCAAACAAGATGAAATAATAAAGCATATTTGTCTCTTAAGAAGTTGTCTCTTAAGAAGCCATATCATTGCTAAAAAATATGCTTTTCTTCACAGTTTTAGTAGCCAGAATCTCAGCAAAAAATATATACATCTGTATTTCACAAGAATTCAATTGGAAACCGCAAATTCCTAACATTCCGCTGTATTATAACATGTGTGTATTAGGGCTAAGTTTGTTCAAGTCTGAATTAGATAAAATCTGTCATAGGGAAAGATCAGATGCACAAAATCAGTCCTTTCAGTTTTAAACTGAAAGTTTTTTTCAGTTTTAAACTGAAAGTTAAAGTGCAGAGCTCTGTGCTAGCATTTCATAGACTCAGGATGGTCAGTGTTGCTATGGATGACAATAGTTTTGTTCTCAAATGTTCTAGGATCCAATTCTCTGCTTTTGTGTTTGAATGCTATTCTGCACTACTGCATACAAACAAAAATGCAGCTTGTCGCATCTGAGTATTAAAAGAGAAATTTTAGAGAAGCTATAGGAATCTTGAAGAAAGGTGGAGCTGGAAACGTAGGAGTAACTGGTGTCACAGAGATGAAATGACAAAGAAAAACCCTCCAAAACCAAAGGAAGTCTTCCTTTTTCTTTTATTCTGTCCTTCTCCCCATCTTATGCAATGAAGTAAAGTGGGGGGTTTTTTTGTGTATGCAATGACAAAAAAGTTAAAAGTTAACTTATTTGTAAAACTTAGAGGAGCGATACCAACCTTAATTACATCATGAGGAACACATGAGCTTGTTTCCTTGAGTCTGGAAATGGAACTGTGACAGAGACCTCCTATCACTGCCATTAATGTATTGAAATTCTGCAGCTGGTGGAGCTTCTGTGTTGACATATGAAAAAAATCAGTATTTAATATTTAAAGATTCAAGCTGTTCAATGTGCATATTCAAATTCTACATTTCCTCTACTGTCTTCATCTAAAGTCTTACAAGTTTTGTGCCACTATTCATTTTACTTCATTCATTTTGGTCACGAGTTGTGATTTTACTGGGTATAATGCACTTATTCTACTGTTATTAAAACAGATATTTAATAACATATTAAGATGCAGACAGAGTAAGTCTTCAGACTACTTCCTCAGAACTTCTTCCCACAGTCTACCACAACTAGGAAACACTGCCTGTTACCTTGGTTATGACTGCAGAATTAGTATGCAAAGAATAGGACCACAGCTCTGCTTTGACCCAGTAAGGTATATCTGGTAAAAATGCTTCTAATTACAGCCAAAGGCATCATCGTGGTTCACGCTTTGGAAAGGTACGCAGTTACAGCTTGGAATCTCTAGACAAAAGCAAGTCTAGTTCTTCAGTGAAAACAATTTCTTCAGAATACATATCAGAAAGTCATGGTGCCATGACACTGTAATACCTGATTACTTGGTATGAAAGCACAGCATACACAAATATGCACGCTGTGTGTATGAACCAGGAGACCAGTCCCACCACTCCCAGCTGACCCTACAAGTAGTAGTGTGCGAAGAGCAACAAAAGGGCTGTATCGGAGAAAGACAAAATAACCACCACACATGTCCAAATTTAACTGACCTGTGCAACATGAATGAACTTGATGAACACTTCAGCCCGAAGTTGGGGTGTCGGTCTGCTGAGAACCATTAGCTGCACCCACTGAGAGATACCATTGCAAAGAGCAATTGATCTTTCCATTGTTGGATTCTCCTTTACACAACTATTCACAATGTAGTTCTGATAATCTGAGAACTTAAAAACACACAAAAAAAGTGTAAATGAAAACTCATCTACAGTTTCATATACCTCATGATCTGTGTGCAGACACAGGCCTGCTTTTCAAATGAAACACACAAGATATATTTTATATCTTAAATATCCATAAGACTGAAATGTCTCCTTTGTCAAAGCTTTGTTCAGTTCCAACCAGAAGGCTTCAACTAACTGAATTAACTGAAAGCATCTTTTCACCATAATTTGTATCACATTGATTGCATCATGCATATCTCAGGAGCCTTGGCTCTAATAAACCCTAGGATGAATAGAACTGGGGCTTTCCTCCCAGCCTCAGTGCCTCCACAGAGTCATCAAATCTAGGCTTCTACAGGGAAGGTTAAACTGAATTTACAGTGTAATCTAGTAACTCATGACAGTTTAAGGAATTTAAGTGTTCAGTTTATGTAGCTAGGGCACACTTCTGAATTAAGCTACACTAATACAAAAAGCAAGTTCAATGAGATCAATACAAAACTGAGAGAAGACCATTAAGAATGAGGGCTACAGATTCCTTAATCTTTTTAATACAGCTTGCGAGATTCTCTTATTTAACCAAAGTGATCTGAAATTGTTCAGTAGACACCTCTATGTGACAAACAGATTTTTTTTAGCCATTCTTCTCATTAAGATCAAAGAGAAGCAATCATCTGTTTTTGTTGATGCAAAGTTTATCCATTCTCTTTATCCATTAACAAGAACACACAAGAATTTGAATCACCAGAAAATGAGAGAAGGGATTTATACACCCATTCTTTACAATGACCATCAAGATTAACATCTTACTGAAAGCATTCATAGCTGTAATAGACACATATCCCTTTCTTAAGGCCACAGGAATATGCTGAATATCATCAGTCCTTACAAAAAGGTCATAAATTGTCAGGCTGCTGTTTGTTTCTTGCTCTCCCTCTCTCACTTTCTCTCCCCTTTTAAACTATTTTCCATCCATTTAAAAAGAACTATTAACACTTTAAAAAGCAAATATGACAGCAGACATGTCTGGATTTGTCCTCTTATTAAATTAAAAATGGAAGAAACATTAACAGTAATAAGTAGAGCTGTCTCTGCAATTACATAGTAGTTACTTACAATTATTGTTTTAATTTTGAACTCCAGCCAGATTTGGCTGGATCTCAAACTTTAAGCAACTACTCTATACAGGTAGATAATTTTTCAATATCTGACTACATAATTACGGACTTCATAGCAGTTTCAGTACAATTATGAATCAGTTTGATTAGTGTATATTTTGTTCTCACCAGCTCTCTCCTTCAGAATACATTTATTTTATATGCTGAACAAAGTTACCTCTAACATGCTACTTAAAGTTTCAAAATAATTAACGAGGTCAGCTGTAACAAGACTGTTAATGGCAGATGCAGTAAAGATGTCCAGGTACTTAAATAATGCAAGAGTCTGGTATTGCAATGACTAACTCATGACCCTCAACAGCAAAGCAGAATCCAGATTCTTAGAAAAGAGCATAGCCTCCCTGTATTTTCTAACTATAAATTAAAATGGCTTCCAAACACCAGCATACCTGCAGTCATTACTCTGTGAACACACCCTGCATTTTTCTTTGCTGCAAGATACATGGCGTCTTGTGGAAGATTTTGCTGCATGCTGTATATGATCAGGGGATCAAGTATTCCTTTCTGACTTTCAAATGACCAAACGTAGTGGCTGATAACACAGCAGGTTATTTGCAGCCTTTCTCTCAGTATATGCTGCCATGTTAGAACAATAGAACAATTCTGTGGCTAAGCATATCACGCACACACACTGCAAGGAGTTAATGAATATGGTTAGTTATTAATTACATATTATTTTCTGATCTGAGGTCTTGGTAAACTCAACTTGCACCAAAACATACCCAGGGAACCTGCATAGAAAATGTATACTAGTATGTAACTGTTGGAACTCTATGACACATCTGACACTCTGACTGCAATCATACTTATTATGCTCACTAATCATTAATTACTTTATGTCTGCACAGAGTTTGAAAATGCTAAGAGTCATATAATCTTTGCATATTATTACTGCCTACAGGCAGCAATCTGTGCATGGCTTTGGTTCTATGGCTTTTTGAATTTAACACAAAACATGAAGAGTCACATGCTGTCAGCTCAAAATATAGTACACTAACACGACTGTGAAATCTTCCACAATCTATTGAGAGCTCCTTTCCTTGCAAGACTTCATTTTCAAATTGAATGTCACACTGACTTTGCAACCCTCTTAGATTTCGGTCTCTAATGTTCACTTTTCCACGTGTGAACTGTATCAGGTTTGAATAGAAGCAATGTTGTAGCATACAAGGGTGCAAGTGAAGCCAAGGTGCATAGGGAAGTTAGCATCTTATCAACTACCAATATAGCTGAGAAAACAAATCAAATTAAAGAAAACATAATTGAGTTAAATCCTTAAGAATTGTTTGTGTACTTGAAAGCTTGTTTAGTAAAATATTTTAAACCGCCCTTATATTAAAAACCAGCATTTTCTCAAGCGCTTCCTTATCCCTAGTCTTTACTTTGTTATGCACAATCAAAAATGGCAAGCAGAGTCCAGTGGGCATCTTCTGTACAGACAGACCATTAGTCACTGCACAAGAATGCTGCGCTGTTTCCTACAGCCACAGGAGGTTAGCATTCTAGGAGAGTATTCCAAGTTTCCTTCACCCTATTTCAGCCTGATTACTGATTTGAGTCAAAGAAGGCTGCTTGTTTCTGTGCCCAATGACACCACTTGTTCTAACAAAAAGAAATTATTTGGGAGAAGATCAAATTATTTACTTCTCTTCCTTCCAACTGACCTTGCCCCGACTCTGTTCCACAGTTGCCTAAAAGGTTCACTCTCCCTCTCCCAAATGACTGCAGCGAAGGGGTATACACTCAGAATAAGTACCACTGGCCACCTTCAACACTAGTAAAACAAAGAGTCTGGACACAGACTCAGCTTGTCCAACAGCTTGCACTGCAGGGTTAATCTCATAATACTACCCCTCTCCCGTTTTTTCTATGTCCTCCCCACCTTTCTTTAAAATAAATAATAAAATCACTTACTGATATTCTTCTGAAAGACTTAAATTCAAGATAGGTAAGATGATCTGACAGCTCCTCCGGCTCAAGGTGATCAAAAAGAAGCGAGACTTTCCGTTTCTTACTGGTGTTGGCCTTTACACGCTGTGTCAGCTTTCTAGACCAATCCCTAGAATTTCTTTTTGATAAATTTTAAAACAGAATTACACTGAGTTATTTTCTGCAGAGCAAACATTTCCTCTCTCCCTAACACAAAAGTAACATTTCTTACTGCAATAAAAAATGAATTATTTTAATTTCTGAACAGCAAGCTCCTTTCATGCATTAGAGATTATACGACAAAACATTGTTAGTCTTTATTATATTGATGTAGCATGTAAGTACAATACAGCATGAGACTATATATTGCACTTTCAGAATTGCTCTCCGTAACTTTATCTACACTGAACACATCCAGTGCTCCTCCATCTAATAATTTTTACAGATTTTCTTGACCAGCCTCTGAGTATGAACTGTCCTCCTATGCTATTTGCCCACAGAGTAACGAAATTTCATTGAATTTGAAAAACTAGCTATTCTCTTTCACAACCAGATAATTACTTATCTTTGGTGTTAAAAATATAATCACACTTTTTTTTACATCATCTGTTACCCAGTCAAAACATATTCTCTTTTCTCATAGACTTCAAGTGATCTTTCAAAATTATTAGGCCTCTACAAATTTTCTAAGTTCCCTGGACAGAGTAAAATTTATCTAGCATAGAGAATCAGCACAAAGTCTACACAGCAGCTGAATTCAACCTAAGCCATTCTTGAAAGGCATTCTGTTCCTCTACGTAATACATATTTCATCTATAATGATGTCTAAACTCTTCTAAGGATAGATAACATGACTTATTAAAATTAACCCACTATAGGGTTAACCCACTATGCTATACTGAAGAGACATTATATTGGAACAAAGGAAATTCAGAGCAAAAGTCTGTTTTCTAAGCATATTGAGACTTTGGCACTCACATTTGAGTTGTGTCAATTAGACGACAGTGTAACTCCTCACCATTAGCTTTAACCAGTTCTTGAAATTCCTCCATAGTTGTGGATAGTTTTGAGTCCATTTTGAACATAACCCAGAACTCTGTAATCCAGTACCTATTGCACATTGAAAATATAGAAACACAAAAATAAAGGTTTTGCTCTAACATCAGTAAGGCTGAAATTTAGACAGTTGCTTCTATTGAGTTGTATTTCTTCTTGACCAACTTTAGGGGATAAATCCTGCTTTTAGATGCTTTTTCTAGGCTACCTTGATTTTATCAAAAATCAAAATTTCAAAATTAAAAACGAATTAGAAAATACCTGGTTTAATGCTGTATAGAACCATATTACATATATGTTTGCAATAAATGCAATATTAAAATTTCTAGTTTCACAGTAAGTCTAGATAATATGCATGGTGATTTTTTCTTCATGAACTTCTAGATAATTTTATACATTCCTTTAAAACTTGAAATTATTTGCTCTGGACATCAAAAGAAATGCACTATGGTAGTCAGAATTTTGTCTATTAAGTGAAGAAAAATTTACTAATTAAATATATTTAATAGTTTACAGGTGATTCAGTCTCATGTGCACAAACTATTTTCAGAGAACTACACTTTTCTATGTTGGGTATTCAAATTGTTTCAGTCCTATATTTTATATTTCAATTCCTGTATGTGACTTGTCACCCGTTGTGGTGGGTTGACCCTGGTCAGCAACTAAGCCCTCACTCAGGTGCTTGCTCACTTCTTCCCCCCGCAGCAGAACAGGGGAGAGAAAAGGAAGGGCAAAAGTGAGAAAAATGTGTGGGTCAAGATAAAGGCAGCTTCATAATGGAATGAAAAAAAAAAAAGGCAGCCAACCAAACAAGTGATGCAAAGGCAATCACTCACCATCTCCCACAACATGCCCAGCCAGTACCTGAGCAACAGCTCCTCTGGAATGACTACTGACCACCTCCCAAGTTTTTATTGCTGAGCGAGATGCTGTACGGCATGGAACACCCCTTTGGTCAATTCAGGTCAGCTGTCCCGGCTGTGTCCCCTCCCAACCGCGTGTCTACCCCCAGCCTACACTCTAGGGTGGCAGAGTGAGAAACAGAAAGTCTTGACGCTGTGCAATCACCGTTAGCAATAGCTAAAACGTTGGTGCGTTTTACTCACAGATGCAAAGAACAGCATCATAGGGGCTGCTATGAAGAACGTTAACTCCATCCCAGCCACATCCAGTACACCCATGCATGTAAAAAACTGTGCTTATTGGAAAAATGGAAACACACATTCTTATGGATGCATGTGTGCATGAATTTGCCTAGAAGAAAAAATGCTCCCAGATCACATACAATACCAAAGCATTCTGACCTAACCTATCATCTTCTTTGAGATAATAAAAACCTCACCATTTAAAACAAATTTTACTTTCCTAACTGTTACTACTTATTTCCCATTTTGTGTAAAAAAGATATATCATACGCTAATCTGAGAGTTGCATCCTTTTTTCCTCTCTTCTCTAAACTGAGATATCACACTTTACTATAGTTAATAAAAAAAAAGTGATCCAGAATGATCATTGCAAGTGATTAAGCAGAATTACCAAGGAGAATTACCTACCAAATACAACAGAGTTTCGCTTAACATAAAAATTGCTGCAGTATCCCACTTCATTTTTTAAATAGACCTATATAATAATATTAGACACAATGCTACCAATTCCTGAGCACTGCCAGTTTTCACTGATGTTTAAGATACAGATTTATACAGACTCAGATCAAAACCGTGACACAAGAATTCATGCACTGACTTCAGTGGAACTACACAAAGCCAGTTGGGTCTTTTTGTGTAAAGCTACTAAACTGAACCTTGAAAAGCTGAAGCAGTACAGCTGTTTCTCTTCTTAAGGTCAGGTTAAGATATGCAAAAGCATTCTTATGTATGGCACATGGATAGATGCACACTAATAGCTACCAAGCAAGAACATTCTTACCTCACAAAATAGCATATCTTTACACACAGCATGGAAGATTTCTTTTCTAAAGCATTAAGATAGGTAGAAAACTGTTAAGGAAAACCACATCCATTCACATATGATATGAAATGTAACAGGTTTGATACTTCCCTACCTGTAAACAATAGGAATCATTTTATTGATAGCATATAATGTCCAATTAGGGTGTTATACAAGTGTATACAAAGTACATCCCAAGATCGTCAGCAAAAGTTATTGTAATACAACTACTATGAGTAATACTGATGTGGCTGCCCAAGTACTGAGTAGTATTAAGTAGTGAAATGATTCCGCTTTCTCAGAGTGTTTCTTTGCAACATGCCTCACAATTTCTAATAAAAGTCATGAACCTGCACATCTCACTAAAATTTGAAACAGTAATACCAATTTTATCAGTTACTGCTTTTATGAAGAAATCTTTTTCAGTTAATTATGATTCACAGGAGCTTTTCCAAAAACAAGATGCTATTTTCTTATAAACATAACCAGTTGCATACAATGGTAGAAAAAAATGTGAAATGCCTCTTCTTGCGAACCTCACCTTCCTAACTATGCAACAGTTTTCATTTGGCTTGCTGTGATAACTGGAAAGAAACTCCCATATTTTTAGTCTATTAGTTCTACAAAAAATGTTTTGCTATTGTAGCCAATGTCTTTTGAAGATACGAAAAATCTATTTGGAAAATGTATTATGCATATCTTGATTCTTCTGCTGCAGATTACACACATATCTTCAGTACTAGAAAACACAATTTAATGAAAATACCTTGTGGATCATCCCACAATCTGACTGAAATTAACTGCAGCCTAAATCTACTGCAACTGAGGGGGCACACCAGCCAAAATCTAAGCACCCATATTAAGTGCTTAAATTAAGCTGACTATAGAACTAGTGAGGTATGAACAAGTTCCCAAATAATTCGAAGGGCCCCGAACTCAATATCCAAAGTTATACAGCTTACAGATAATCCATAACCATCTAAAGTCATTCATGTAATTTAGGGGATGGAATGGTGAAACTGGGTTTTTCAAAGCACAAGAGCCCAGACTATCTGACCCATTCAATTACCTTTCAATGTCTTTACAAAGAGCTATACAGAGTGAAAACCCAAGCTTGCAAAATACGCAAGTCTGATAAAAGTTTGAATCACTTCTCTGACTGTAGAAAATGTTACTTCCCAGAAATGTGCAAGCAATTACTTTCTTCCATTTTCAAAGAGCACATGAGCCTCAGTGAAATGCAGCACTACTACACAACCGTAGCTTAAGCACAGCTGATCTAACACTTGCAGTTAGAGAAGCAGCAGGACAGTCACAATCCAATACTACAGTAAAGCTCTGCTGTAAATGATGCTGCTTTTAAAATCCAGTAAGATACAGAGTCTGGGGGAAGAAAGGATTATCTAAACTAAATCGTACCAAAATTGGCAGGAGATTCTTAGCATGTCAGGTCTCCTTCCTGTAGTGTGCTCATCTAATTAGGAGTAAATATTCTGTAAAACTAAGAAGTCAGGTTATATATTCCACAATTAAAAAATCCTAAGAAAGGTTAGTATTGCCAGTATGATCTAATATGACCTAGTAGCTTCATTGTGGAAAAATCCAATGAGCCAGAAACATGTTTGACTCCAGGCAGCCACCTGAAAATGTGAAAAAAAGGAAGAAAAAGCTTATGATTTATTTCAGTGCACTGTAATTTTGAGTGTGTGTGAAAAATCATATTTGTTGAAAATTTTCATCTCCAGTTGATACAATCAGAATATTTTCAAAAATTACACTTTTGTTCTTTGCTCTTCTGTATGGAGGACAGAAAGAGAAAGAGATCTGAAACTTCAGCCCAGGTTCACAGTACCTAACTGAGGTGCTTATGTTAATATAACACCTACTAGATAGTCCATCCACAGCCAATGGAGGGTGATTTATCCACTTAAAATCTGAACTGGAGTTTCATCTTTTTCTCTGTGGATGATAAGCTAAACCAAACAGCCAAATAAAAAACTCCAACCTTAAACCAAACAAAAATACACCCTACAATGAAAAACTGTAAAAAACAAGTATATTATTTAATTAGTGGAATAGTAATACACCCATTGATTAAATATCCTCTACTTACCCATTTCAAAGTTGTCAAGTTATCTAATATTACCTTAACAGCAGGTGAATATTACAAAGGATATAGATCAATGAGTTTCTGGAGCATGTCTGCTGAGGAGATGATAAACTGATGCATGGCCAGAATTATCTTTAGCAGCTGGTTGTTTTGATATGCATTTCCTTCTAAATCTGAAAAAAAAAAGGAGTAATCATCCTGAAATCTTGGTATACCTTGGTAAACAACTAGCAAGAGGCTTTTTCAGAATACTAATTCTGATTAGGCCTGTTCACCTACACTATTTCAAAGATAGCAGTAACTTACTAACTTAGGAAGTTAGGATCTTCCAGGATTTGGAAGACCCTTACAAAAACAAAAACAAAACAAAAAAATTAGGCAAAAAAGCAGCTGTGTCTCAAAAGCACTCAAAATATGCAGATAATTATACATAATGATCTCAGCCCAGCAATGTACTTAAATGCGTAGCTTTAGGCAGATGAGTACAACCTTTGAAACACATTAATGAATTGCGGAGCAAAAGAATTCAGTTACTGATACATACCAGTCAGTCAGTGGCATGACTGAACTCATCAAAGAGAATGGCGATATTCTTAAGTGTTTGTGAGGCTTTTTGTATACCTGACATACACAACACTAAAGTACATGCACCAGTTAGGATCTATACCTAGATGCACATGGAACGAGATAACACGTATGCAGAAGCCCAAAGGTTAACCTATGCATACTCCCGCTGGTGGGCCTAAATGTCCTAACACATTTCCTTGAACTATACATTACAAGTATTTCACTTGAATAAGGTTTTTAGACTATATCTATCTTCTGGGTCTTGGGGGGAGGGGTTCATATTCAGACAAGACCAAGGGCATCATATGTAGCAGAACATTTTAAAAAGTTTCCATTTCTGTAACAAAAAACAGTAGTGAAAGTGTTTGTAAATATTAACAGATTACGTTTTTCTACAGCCGGCCGTAAGAGAACCTAAGTAGCTTGAATTGGAATTAGACACCCTTTCAAACACAAAAGAAAATCTACCTTTTTGAATAATTGTAAATACATTGTCCTTTATGAGGATAAATGTAGTTATCACTTAAAATAGCAATAACAGGAACAACATACAGATCCAGTGCACAGCAGGGCAAAATGGAAGAGGCAGGTGAAACAGCAGATTTGCAGCATATGAAATGGCATCTATTACTAGAGGAGAATTTTTTTTTTAAATTGCACAACAGCAAAAAGGAACATTAAACTTAGCCCACTTGCAAAACAATATCATTCAGGTTAGTCATTAAGCAAGAGCTTCCATGCCCTTCTACAGGAAGGTACCAAATGTGAAGAGAGAACCCCAGAACCCAGGCCTTTCCTTTTGAACTACACATTGGATCTTTGGTAGAACTAATACAGCCTGATTTCCTCTAGATCTGTCTCCTCTGTTCTTCACTCTACAATAGTCCTATTCATGCCCTTTATCACTATACTCTCCCCTGAAAGTCTTTTCCTGCTCTTTCCCACAATAATGCCATAACTCCTCACTCATGATTAAAGCTATCAGCTACACAAGAGCAATGCGTGCTGTGGCTGAATCCAGGCTGACTGGCCAGACAGCAAATCAAATCACAGCAACGCTGGGCTCACATAGCTTCTCCTGCACCAATATGGGCACAGATCTGGATGTCTCTCTTCTACACAGCCAGTTCATTGAGATTCCTATCTTTCCATCAAATTTAGTTTAAACTGGCAAGCAGGCTGACTCTAATTCATGCACAGTAGATGTAGTTTTGTAGGAAGGTGAGTCAGAGTGGCCTAGGTGTATAGTTTATTGCTTTGGCTGACTGTTTGAAGCTCTGAAAGCAGAAGACATGCTGCGTATCATACACCTGGTGTGAGTAACTTCATTCTTCCAGCAAAAGCATAGTCAGTTTAGAGGAAACTTTATACAATAAACAGTCTTCAAGTATCTTACTACAGCTAGCCTCTCAGGCAAGACAAGCAGAAAAATCCTGATGAGTATATTCTGGCAGAGCCTATGTGAATGTGCAGCAACCCACTCAGCACTATTAAGCCCCGAATGAGAACTTTATGCATCAGGTGATCTTCAGCAGTGAACATGACAGACCATTTTCTGAATCTACCTTCTGTAATTAAACTGAAATTGTAGGGAGCAATTCTACCTACAGCGATACAGGCGAGGGGAAAGTCTGTCAGTCCCACATAAGCCCCATAAAGGAGAGCAGTATAGACCCCAAGTAACTAAAAGTTCTTGAGCTGCCTTTTGACTTTTACTACAAGTTCTCTGTTTTATAGCATGAACCTTGTTCATGTTCTCACATAAGTTCTTTCACTAGCTGAAGAATCTTTCTGGGATATAAACTGACTAGGTATTACAGTAGGTGCATCAAGGGCAAAGCAGTGAAGTATTCAGCCAGAGAAGCGGGAAATGTGCAGAGGAAAGCTGGGAGATCAGGAATCAGTACTTATTCAGGCCTTTAGTATTTGGCATTTTGTACTCTTCCAGTGTCTTCAGGAAGAGTAAAATTATTTTAGGCCTTGCACACAGAGGCCTGTATGAATTTTCATCCATTTTACAAAACTTGGTGTTCTGCCAGAGCCTCCATCCAACAGCTCTTGTTTAATCAGTAAAGCAGTTCAATATATGCGTAACGTGGAAGCCAAATGGTTATGTGCACACATACTAATAAGTATATACAGCTGTATTTAAATCACCAGCTTTTCAGAAGTGCTCAATATAGATCATCTCCAGCTGACAAAGACAGCAAATAACTCCGTCTCCTAGCAGTTTCTCCTCTGTGCGTATTTCAAAATCCTCTGCCACGACATAACACAGACACCACTTGGCATCAGGTTCCAGATTGAATTTCTGTCCTCTAGAAGGTCTCTTTTCCATTTTACCTTTTCCATTTTACAAAGATGCAGAGAAAAACAGTATGGTCTGCCTACTATTAGTGATTAGGTCAACACATTTATGGTATTATCTTGCATAATAAAAGTGCATTTATGCTTCACAACATCCGGATCTAATTATCTCACAACAGAGACAGAATTCACTATGACAACATGCAATTATTTCAAACACATTAAAGCAGTACTAATTTTTGTGCTATCCATTCTCTCACCCAACTAAAAGGCTCATCTCCACAAAGAAAAACATTGTATTAGTGATGGTTTAAAAACCAGAATGAACACTCTGCAGCAAAAAAATCTTAAGGTTGCCAGTACAGTTCAGCACTGAACAGCAAGCCTGCATGGAATTGTAGCAGCACACGATTTTACAGACACATTCAGTATCAAATATCTGTCATCTTCCTGCCCAATTTTAAAAGGAAGCACTTTTCAAGTGCATACACCATGATACAATTGTTACTAAAAAGAAAAATACTGTGTCTGATTCCTCGTCCGTTTGCATTTCACAAATTCAAAATGCAGAAAAATCCATGGAGTTAAACTGGTAAAAATGGGCCTTAAGTTAAACTCCATCTCAGTTTCATTTCAGAATTGCCATTGGGTCTTTCGCATCTCTGACCACTAGGTCATTTCTGTTCAGAGAGCTAACCTGCTAAACATAGCTGTGTGTAAGGAAGCAACAAAAGTGATGGTAAACTATCTTTGTGCAAATGGTGAGGCCAATAAGAGGGCTTTCCTGACTGTGTTGCAAGAGTGCCTCTGAATGCCTCTGCAGCATTCTCTTGAACCTCCAGCAGTTTGTTTTAAAACTTTGAGACTCATTTTCATTTCCGTTTGTATACCTGCTTCTAACCACACACCCTGCTGAGCAAAAACCACTAAGTGAATACTAAATAAAGTGGAATGGGTGTGTTTCAGTTAGTCAATTTACCTTAAAGAAAGCTGCAAAATACCACATAAGCTTTAGATTTGTTTCACTGCAGCAAAATACAAATAACCCACTAGTTACATCTTAGTACAATAAGGGCATTTACAGGAGGAAAAGCATATTTTAATAAATATTCTTTGAAATGAAAAAGCACGCAGGAGTTGAATATACTTTCCCAGTATTTAACTACATGAGTGAAAGCACAAAGATATTTAGGGCTAAATATTTTATTGTCTATGTAGTAAAATAAAGCCACTAAAAACTGTAATTACAAAATTTCCATTGCATATGTGAGCCTCAGAATACACAAGGGTAAGAACATCCTAATCTAGGCCCATCAGCCACTCTACTGCACGATCCAGTCAGTGGCTCCCTGTAATCTGTGATTTAGAAATAACTGAAGTATCATTTGTTCCTAGAACAGTTGAAAGAATCAAAGTACTCGAAAGCCAATAAGCAAGGCTCTAAGAGCAAACTGCATGCTTTTCACCAGGTCCTGACTGCCACCAAGTCAGTGGTAAATGCACTTAACAGAAAGAGTATGTTCAATAGACAAGATGGTTGTACTGAGACCTTCCCACTCATGAGGGTGACGGAGCACTGGAACAGGCTGCCCAGGGAGGTTGTGGAGTCTCCTTCTCTGGAGATATTCAAGACCCACCTGGACAAGGTCCTGTGCAGCCTGCTG